>Ga0207693_10000113_pt1 | contig 73550 bp, 81 predicted proteins | sample LARL81metaG_FD_184347 | JGI IMG/M metagenome (GOLD analysis project Ga0207693, IMG submission 184347) | Corn, switchgrass and miscanthus rhizosphere microbial communities from Kellogg Biological Station, Michigan, USA - LAR L8-1 metaG... | ecosystem: Host-associated > Plants > Roots >...
CCAAGGCATTTCCCCAAGTCAATTAAGAGGAACAACACAAAATGATATCCTCAAAGAATACATTGCTAGAAACACGTACATCTATCCACCCAAACCGTCGATTAGATTGATAGGAGATATGATACAATATTGCTCTCAACATGTGCCGCTTTGGTATCCAATTAGTATTTCCGGGTATCACATGAGGGAAGCCGGTGCGAATGCAGTACAGGAATTAGCATTTACATTTGCTAATGCCATTGAATATATCGATACTTGTGTCGAGAGAGGACTAAGGGTTGATCAGTTTGCCCCAAGGCTCTCATTTTTTTTCTGTTGCACAATGGAATTTTTCGAAGAAATTGCTAAATTCAGAGCTGCTAGACGAATATATTCCAGAATAATGAAAGAGAGATTCCACGCTGAGGATGAGAAATCTCTCCATCTTAGGTTTCACGTCCAAACTAGTGGAGAGTCCCTAACTGCGCAGCAGGTAGACAATAACATAATTAGAGTTACTACTCAAGCACTGGCAGCAGTTCTAGGAGGTTGCCAGTCGCTTCATACAAATTCTAAAGATGAAGCTCTGGCTCTCCCCACTGAAGAGGCTGTTAAGATAGCTCTTAGGACACAGCAGGTAATAGCATCCGAAACAGGGGTTACCAAAACTGTGGATCCTATAGGAGGCTCGTACTATGTAGAAAATCTAACTGTTGAGATTGAGGATAGAGTAGAGCAGTATTTAAGAAGAATTGAAAGGATGGGAGGAGCTCTAGCTGCTGTAGAGAAGGGTTTCTTTCAAGATGAAATTCGAACTAACGCGTACCTTCTAAAGGAAGAAATTGACCGACATGAACGTGTAATTGTGGGTGTGAATAAATTCCAAGATTCTTCCAATGCTGAACCAAAATTGAACGTCGTGGATCCAACAATTGAAGACCGCCAAGTAAAGAGACTAAAGGAATTCAAGAACTCTCGAGACAGATCCAAAGTCGATGCTGTCTTAAATAAGCTTATAGTAGTTGCTGAGGGACAGGATAATGTAATGCCACATATCGTAAATGCCATTAAAAGTCACATTACTTTAGGGGAAATCAACAATTCGTTCAAGCAGGTGTTTGGTAGTTATCAGCCACGAATATCGTTCTGATAATTACTCCTACATAGTCTTCTGCACCGATTAAGGTAAAGATGATTAATGAAACCAAATTCTGAAAAGACTGAAGCTAGCTACGTCTTATTTCGACTCCGTCTCTCTGCCTTGGCAAATTTCTTACTACCATAGCGTTTAGAGCTGTGAGCACGAGTTCTTCGATCTGATCGGTTCATTTCAACTTACGTTCAATATGGGAGGCTTATATACTCTTCACTGGTAAATGAACAGCCTCCCATCAAAGATGCGAGGCCACTAACCTGCTTATGGTAGTTTAATAATAAGGAGCGTAATTCTTGTACTGCATTATGAGAATTGATCATGTTGCAATAGCAGTAAATAATGTAGATCAGGCGTTGAAGAACTATGAAAAATTGATTAGAGTAGACAAGGTACACATCGAAAGTGTTGCAAATGAGAAGGTAAAGGTTGCTATTTTGGAATTGCAAGATACCAGAATTGAATTAATGGAGCCTACTGCTCAAGATAGTCCTATAAATAAATTCCTTAATCAGAACGGAGAAGGGCTTCATCATATTGCCATTACTGCAGATAACATAGAAGAGGATATTTTAAAGGCATGCTCTAACGGGCTTCGAATGCTTGGTGATGTTCGGAAGGGTTCCTATGATAGAAAGATCACATTTTTTCACCCAAAATCAATGAATGGTGTCTTGATAGAAATGTGCGAAGCCATATCCCATTAAGCCAAGTTGTACTTGTAGAGTATTTTTAGTTCGACTCTCTTTAGAATGTCCATCGAAATACGAAAGTGTCGGTATAAATTATATAATGTCAAAGCAAAATAGGTGCATATGGATAATAACGGCTTAATAGAGGCAGTCCCTGAAAAGAAATGCGCCTTATGTGGGCTGATTTTGCAGCCGAACTATCCTGTGAATTTATGCACGGATTGCCTCAAGTGCGCAGATTGCTGCATTGGATTGGAGGACATCAAAGAATAATTTACTCGACCATTTTTAGCGTGTCCGTTAAGGTTATTACCCCGATTACATTCCCAGTCTCACTAACCAGGACACACTTGGAAAATCTGACCAAAGGAATTAAGGCTTTAGCCGGCGTAGATACGTCAACTATTGGTGGCGGGGGTTCCATAACAGACGCGATTGACATATCGCTAAGGTTTTTATTGTTACTTTCCGCAATCGTTTTTGCAAGTCGATCTTCACTTAATATCCCTACGACTATCCCATCTTCAAAGACTGGGAGCTGACTTATAGAATGATCCCTCATCTTACTAATCGCGTCATGTATAGATTCAATTTTTTGAACTGAAACTAAAATCCTGCTACAAATATCCGCCGCTTTCATAGCTGATTTTCCCTCCAGGGAGTTTAGGAATTCAAAAATCTTTTTGGCGGTCTCATAACTAGGTTTGCATCTTCCGGTTTCGATCTGATTGACCATCGATGCGCTGATCCCAACCTGAGCTGCCAACTTCCGTTGTGTTATTCCCAGCTTTGTACGAAGTTGCTTGATATATTCTAGTCTAGGAAGCATCGGCTGATGGTCGTTTATGTGATGTATTACCTTATAAACCTGGTAAATCAAATAACAAAATTATAGAAATTAGCTTGATAGCCTTATATTGCTTACGTGCAGAATTTTTTGTGTCAAGATAATTTATGAGTAACGAGGCTACACAGACGAAGTGGGACTCTGTAAAGAGGTACAAGCTAAAAAAAATGTTGAACGAGCTATCGAAGATTAGCGGTCATGGCACTGAGCTCGTTACAGTCTATATTCCTCCGCGACGCCCTATCTTTGATGTAATCTCCCAACTTCGAGATGAGGCTGGAACTGCATCCAATATCAAGTCTGACCTCACAAGAACGCATGTTCAGGATGCACTTAGCAGAACCATTGAGTACTTAAAGCTATACAGAACTACACCAGAGAATGGCCTTGTCATATTCTGTGGTGCACTTTCCACTGGCAAGGGTCTAGGCACCGAAAAAATCGAAATCTTTCCTGTTATCCCTCCTAAGCCTGTACAGATCCAGTTGTATCGATGTGATGATCATTTCTGGATTGAACATATAAAAGACATGCTAAAAGACGATCGAGTTATTGCTATATTAGCTTTGGATACGCAGGAAGCAGGACTGGGTGTGCTAACCGGCGATCGATGGGAAACCATTGATGAGCTCACTTCAGGAGTGGCTGGTAAGCATAGACAGGGCGGACAATCCGCGAGAAGATTTGAACGGTTAAGAGACAATGAACTTAACGAGTATTACCATCGTGTTGCACACCGGGCACAAACTATCTTTGTAGAACAATATAAAGTAAAAGGGATCATTGTAGGAGGACCTGGTCCCACAAAGGAGACTTTTTTGAGAGAAGAGTATTTGGATTACCGACTACAAAATAGTGTTATTTCAACTTTAGATACTTCGTATTCAGGCGAGGAGGGTGTGAGAGAGATCGTCGACAAAATAAATGATCAAGGAATCATGTCCGAATATAGGCTTATGGAGGAAAAGAAACTAGTGAAAAGATTTATGAGTGAGGTCCATTCAGAAAGTGGACTTGGTATATACGGGCTCACGGATATTATAAAGGCATTGCAAAATGGTGCCGTAGACCTGGTTATTGTTACCGACGATGTCTCCACCGTCAGAATAACATCTAGATGTAAAAAGTGTGGATATATTAGCGAAAAATTCATAGATAAAAGTAAAGCATTTGCAGAGAAGCAGGAACTAATTTCAACTCCATGTCCCTCATGCCAAGGATTGGATTATGAAACTAGCGAGCAAGACATAGTTGACTATCTGGAGGAATTGACCACTATGACTGGAAGTAGGATCGAGGTCATATCAGGTAAATCTGAGGAGGGAATGCAGATAGCGAGTTTGGGCAAGATAGGTGCGATACTCAGATTCAGGGCCAAGAATGCCTAAGCTTGCAGCATCCTGGTTGAATAACGGCCAATTATGATATGAGAGCCTGTAAAATTGTTCGGAACTCGAGGAAGGTGATGATTGTCGAGAATGAAGAGGACCTATTAATCCTCTACAAAGATTACCTCAGGCAGGCTGGATGCGAAGTCATGGCCACTGCCACTACCGCCGAGGAAATTCTCCTTGATTACAATTCCTACCGACCGGATTATTTGATAATGGATTATAAGCTGCCTGGAGCTAAAAACGGACTTCAGGCCGCAAAAGATATCCTTGTTTCGGATCCCGGGGCAAAAATCATTATCCTAACGGCCTTTGATGAAGTAAAACGAGAAATGAAACGTGATAACTATTACGAGGACAAGGATATAAAGATCATAATAAAGCCCATTCAGATGTCCCAACTGAAGAGTTTAGTAACAGATTAGCGCACTATAATTAACAACTAACTCGCAATGTTTTTGCCTACCTTGGAATTATTATAAGTTCGTCTGCATCGTTCCCCAGTGACAATTAATAAGCTTTCTCCTCGTCTTGTGCTAATCGGAGTATCTTTTAATTTAATCATTACAATACCTAACTAGATGTTCGTTGTAAAGAAGATGGGGAAAAATGGAATATGGTCGGCAATTTCATTTATCGATGAAAATGGGTCATTTAGGGGTGAAGCACGGTTTGACACGGAGAGTGAGGCTAGATCCTATTTAACCAAGTACACAAAAAAAATTAAGAAACAACTTGATCTGAGAGTATTCGAAGAATGAGACAAAATAATGTAATTTATTTTTAACTGATAAAATATAATTCGATAAACTTTTACGTCATTTTTGCGTAAAGCTACCAATGATGAGCCTTTGCTATATCTGTAACCTTAGGAAATACATGCTAATCTGTCCTAATTGCAAGAAGCCAGTTTGCAAACACTGTTTAAAGACCTTCCCCTTCTCAGAAAGCATCTGCCTCGAATGTTCTAACCAAGTGAAGACTGGATTGGGCGGAATACGGAAGGATGAGGAGATCTTTTAGAAAGCTATTTTTTTTGAATAGTATCTCCGTTTTTTAGTATCACACATGACAATTTATCATCATGATAAATCATCATGTGAGTCAAAAAATACAAACCAACAGTTTACGCAATATCCAAATAAAAGAATTCGATTCGATTTGGTCCAAACCCACGTACTCTTTTAATCTTGCCTTCCTTTGTCAAGCGTGTGATTGCATAATGGACTACATATTTATTTCCAAATTCTTTCTCTAATAATTTCGCGGTCAATTGTCCGCTATGCTTTTGAATCATTGAATAAACCGACTCGACTGTATTATACTTGGAACTTCTGTTTATCTGGACTGAATCCACCATAGACCTTCCCTATACTCTGCTTAAAAGGAATTTACTTCGTTTTTTTTAACAACACGCGGGCAATGAATGAACTTATGGTCCCAAACCGAATTTTAGAAGAAAACCGAATTTGGGTGTCTGCCGAAAAACACTATCCGACCACTATTGAAGATAACCAGAAGAAAGTGGTTCAGCAATAGATTTGGTGATCGATTGAGCGATGCTATCTAGGTCTGCAAGAGAGGCAACTTTTCTAGATGGCCAGTTTCCGTTAGGACTATCATAGTTATAACGGGGGATAATATGCACATGAACGTGTGGCACAATTTGATTTGCCGCGCGACCATTATTCTGACCCAAATTAAATCCATCTGCCTTGACTGACATTACTATCGCCTTTGCTAGATTCGCAGCCATACAATACATTCTACCAATTTGATCTATAGGCATTGATAACAGATCTCTGTAGTGTATTTTAGGTACCAGAAGAGTATGTCCGTAATTAACTGGATATTTGTCCATCAGAGCAATAAACTCATTATCAGTATAAACAAATACACCTGGTGCATGACCCTGAATTATAGAACAAAAAATGCATGATGCTGTTTTATGCATTACTCTACGGATAGTCATTTGTATATTATATATTTATTTCAGATTAACCATAGACACCTTAAACTAAGCGGTAAAAATGATAATACCATAATGGTTGGCAAGAGGGACACCCCGCCTAGAATTTGATACTCAACTGCGAGCACTTTACCTATAGCTAATTGCTCTAGGAATTGTAGAGTTTTACAGCTATCGCACAGCATATCTTAAATATAATATATTCATGCTAGTAAATGCTATGACTGAAACAGTAGAACTTGATAGTTTTGATATTTCCTTTTCATTCCGATGCCCAAAATGCGACTATCAGAATGAAGAAATTTCAGCAAACGATATGTCCAGTGGCAATGCTGAATGTGGAATGTGCGAAACCATCTTCAAGCTAGAAGGCCTTGACGCAATCAAGATCATTGCCTTGCTCGAATAAAATTCTGGTAAAATAAAGTTCAGCAAAAAGAATCTTAAAATAGATAAGAGAATATAGGATCCGAATTGAATTTACCTAGTAGAACAGTTCTTCAAGGTCCATCAAGAGCGCCTCAGAGAGCAATGTACAAAGCCATGGGATTGCTGGATGAGGACTTGGATCGGCCGATTATCGCAGTATGCTCTTCGTGTAATGAAGCCACTCCCTGTAATATTCACTTGGGAAGGTTAGCACAAGTTGCTAAAGAGGGAGCAAAGGACGGTGGCTGTACTCCTAGAGAATTTACCACAATCGCGGTTTCAGATGGAATAGCTATGGGCCACGAGGGTATGAGGGCATCTCTTGTTAGCAGAGAAATCATTGCCGACTCTATAGAGGTCATGATGCGTGCACACCAGTATGACGGAATAGTAGGTATTTCTGGCTGTGATAAGAGTCTACCTGGTACGATGATGGCTATGGCAAGATTAAATTTGCCCTCAATTTTTGTATACGGCGGTACCATTTTACCCGGGTCTTGGAATGGTAAGCAAGTTACTATTCAAGATGTCTATGAAGCAGTAGGTATGTACGATTCAGGAAAAATGACAGCGGACGAACTCCTTAGTCTAGAAAATGTCGCTTGCCCCTCTGCAGGTTCTTGTGCCGGAATGTATACGGCAAATACTATGGCATCTGTAGCAGAAGCAATCGGTATCTCGTTTCCTGGCAGCTCATCTCCACCCGCGGAAAGTGATAAAAGGACAAAGTTATGTTACGACGCTGGCAGACAAATTCACAGACTAATTGAAAGTAACATTAGACCCAAGGATATCATGACTTTTGATGCATTTGAGAATGCAATTGCAATCGTAAATGCTATTGGTGGATCAACAAATTCTGTACTGCATCTATTAGCTTTGTCAAGGGAGGTCGGAATCAAGCTAAGGCTAGATGATTTTGAGAGAATACGACGCAAAGTACCCCATATTGCAGATTTAAGACCCGGTGGTGTGTATGTTATGCGAGATTTGGATGATATTGGAGGTATTCCTGTCGTAATGAATAGTCTTTTGAAAGCAGGATTGATAAACGGCGACATAATTACCGTAACCGGCAAAAGCATCAAGGAAAATATAAATTCGATCCAGTTTAGTGGTACTCAATCTCAACGAGTAGTAAAGCCAATAGGAAATCCTATCCACAAAGAGGGAACTTTGAAAATATTGAAGGGAAATCTAGCGCCAGAGGGAGCAGTGATAAAAATTGCCGGAATTAACAAAACAAAATTTGTCGGCCGTGCAAAAGTCTTTAATTCCGAAGAAGCTGCCTTTGACGCCCTATCGAAACAAAGAATAATTGAAGGTGATGTAATAGTTATTAGATATGAGGGGCCTAAGGGGGGACCCGGTATGCGAGAAATGCTTGCCGTAACGGCTGCAGTGGTCGGCCAAAGCTTGGGTGAAAAAGTCGCAATGATTACTGATGGCCGCTTTTCGGGGGCAACTAGAGGCTTTATGGTGGGACATGTCAGTCCCGAGGCTATTGTAGGTGGACCAATTGCATTTATAAAAAATGGCGACATAATCGAAATAGATGTTCCGAAGGGAAAGTTAAGCATACAATTAACTTCAAGTGAAATAAAGAAAAGAAGAAGAACATGGAAACCAATACGACCACGTTATAAATCCGGAGCGCTCGCAAAATATTCTACCTTGGTTCAATCGGCTTCAAATGGAGCCATTACGATTCCTATAATCATCAGATGATGCTGTTGTGTTAATATAATCAACGAGAAGAATATATTTATAAGCTCAAGTCAATGGGGAAGGTTTATGATAAAGATTGGTTTGATTGGTAAAACTAATACTGGCAAGACGACTTTTTTTAATTCAGCTACACTGGGATCGGCTGAAATATCCAACTACCCATTCGTAACCAAACAACCTAATGTTGGTAACGCAAGTGCCATAACATTATGTGTTCATAAGGAGCTAGGAGTGCTTGACTCGCCGCGAAATTCAAAATGTATTGACGGTTGGAGATTTATACCCATAGAACTCGTCGATTTGCCTGGACTTATCAAAGGTGCATGGGAAGGTAAAGGTCTTGGGAACCAATTTTTGTCTATAGCAGCTCAGTCAGATGCCCTCCTTCATATTGTAGATGCCTCAGGGAGTATTGACTCATCCGGTAAGATCGCTGAAGCTGGAACAGGAGACCCTGTTGCTGATATTGCAGATATTGAAGAAGAAGTTATAATGTGGTACCTGAAATTACTCGAAGGAAACTATGATAAAATTTCAAGATCAGTAAATTCTTCTAATGATATTGTTTCGTCGATCACCGAGATTTTTAGGGGGATTGGAGTTAGGGAAGATCACGTCAAATATGCCCTGAGAGTGAACGAACTTCAGAATATAAAATTTGATGATTTCAATCCAGAAAATCGGAGAAATTTTTGTTGGAGCTTGAGAGAGATTTCAAAGCCGACACTCATTGTGGCCAACAAGGTGGATCTACCGGTTGCAACAGAAAATTTTAGAAGGTTGCGAGAGGAGTATAAGGACTCGATTATAGTTCCAACAAGTGCAGACGCTGAACTTACATTGCGCCGCGCTCAAGCTCGCGGACTTATAAAGTATCTGCCAGGTGATGAACGATTTGAAATGACCAACCAATCAAGTTTGAATGATAAACAAAAATGGGCCCTTAATTTCATTCGAAAAGACGTACTAAATGAATATATGCGGACAGGAGTCCAGTTTGCCATTAATGTGGCGGTATTTAAATTGTTAAGAATGAATACTGTCTATCCTGTTGCAGACCCTGCGAAAATGTCTGATAGGTCTGGAAATGTTTTGCCTGATGTATATTTGATGAAATCTGGATCCACAGTAAAGGATTTGGCAGAAGATATTCATACTGATCTAGCCAAAGGCTTGCTCTATGCGATAGATGTTCGAGACGGCTTGAGACTGCCTACCTCTTACCATTTGAAGGACCGAGACATCCTCTCAATTGTCTCAGCTAGAAAAAAGAGGCAAACCTGACCTTTGCAGCTGCTCAATTTCTCCATAATGTTTCATCTTTAAACTTTTTAATTACAGATCAACTGTTCATTTGTTGGCTAAACCTAAAAGCCGCTACATTTATGTATTCTTTATTTTATTCCAGCTGAAATAATTTTCCATCTATGTAGGCTTTTATGAAGCAGTATGGTAATTGGATTCACAATCTTTAAATTTACTTTAAGCTAATTCTTGTTATTAATGGCTGAAGATCTTGGGGACGTAATTTATGATTGTATGAGATGTGGCATGTCTGTTTCAGTCGAAGAGCTTTCACGGTTACCTGAAATTAAATGCATCTGTGGTTTTCGCGTCTTTAGAAAATCACGTCAACCAATAGTAAAGCAGGTAAAGGCGGTATAGTCCTTTAAGTAGCTTTTTTCATATCGGCTGAAAAGAAATACAAAACATGAAATTAGTTAGAATTTTATTATTGTTCAACTTATAGCCTCTATTGAAGGTTCATTGTCCAGATTGTAAGGAAATAGCCGAATTATCGGACGATTTTTCATTTGTAAGATGTAAAAGTTGTCCTTTTAATATGACTTATGGTGAGTACGTGAAGTATATTTCATATAAAGATCCCAGGTACAGGGATATATTAAGTGATTATAAGCACTAATATTTCATCAGTTTTTATACAAATTTTGGACGTTGAAAAAGGAAATCCCTGATAAAAGTGAACCACCGGTGTAATAAAATGAGTAATTAATCGATGATATAATCCACTCGTTATAAATTACAGATCCTCTTCATCATCAATATCCTCCTCCAAGTCATCTTCAAATTCTTGTTGCACTTCTTCGCTTATAGGTTCGGACATTCTACCAAAAAAGTGCTCATTTCGTATATATTAATTTTCTACTCACGTCGTGGCATTTGTAGTCCTAGCAGCTTGCAAGCATGACGCTTGTCTAAGATGACTCGCTAGAAACTCATCGTTTCCTCTGTGTGCCCGCTACTGGTAGTAACAATGACATCTAAGCCGTCGCCACTAGCTGAATCTCTTTGGATAGATGATTTGATCGCCTTGATTGCTAATTCTCGAGCTTTCTCCTGAGTATTTTGTTTTTTAAATTCTGAATCCAACACTCCTAACGCCATTTCCGCTCCTGTTCCAACTGCTGCGTAATCATCGGGAAGAACCGAGCCAACGGGATCTAGAGTATATATGCTGGGTTTATCTATAATACCACCTACAATCACTTGGGTCAATAACGGAAAAAATCTTCGCTCGAACATTATTACAGACATTAGTTTTGCAATGGAATTTGGCGCCACATTGCGTCGAGTTTCGAGTTTTCTTATTTTCGCCAAAGCTCCGACTTGCCTGACCAATACTTGCATGTCAGCGATCATTCCAGCGCAAGCAGCCCCAACATGTTCTGTTACCAGAAAAGTTTTCTTTGTATTCTTATTTATTACAAAATTTCCGTATGAAACACGTTTTTCAGCGGCCAGTACAACACCTTCAGAAAAAGTGATTCCAACGGCGGTTGCACCCGGCATAAATTGAAACGCCATAGATTTTCATGATATATCTTATACAGGTTAGATTTAGTCGTTTCTATTAAACTAGGCATCTCAAGTTAGTTATTCTAAATTAAACAAGCGTGTTACATTGCTATGACGATCTGCTAATCTCTAGATGGAATTCCAAATATCAAAACTGGATCTAGCCTCAACTTTCTTACTTTCTATTTATAGAGCCATCGTGTATTCTTATCGCTTCAGCTATTAGACGGTTTTGAAGTTCTAGTGCATCCTTTCCTTCCGGATGTTTTGTTTGTGCAACAGCTTCGGCAACCAAATTAATAATATGCCTTAACAGGAATTCGTCTCCTCTATTCGCCTCTGCTTTGTAAGTAGAATTTGCTTTGTTTACAAATACCACATTTTCGCTAGTAAAACTATAACGTGAATCGCTGCCATCTTCATATGGAATGACCTTGTAACCCACTTTTTTCAGGGCGAACGTTCTTTTTACAACTGGTGTTCGGATTTTCCTAACTTTTAGCGATGTATCGTCAGATCTACTATTCATCTGGCGATCTGAGTTTTCGATATCATACGGTCTTTCATTATTTACACCGACAGTCACATTAGCTGATCCGGTAGTGCTTTGAGATTGAGTGATTTGAGTCTCAAATTCATCGCGGATAATAGCCCGATCCGCCGGAATAGCGATATTACTATGAACTAGATCAACTGAAGATTGATCAAATTTACCACCGGTTTCATTTACTGGCATCGCTATTTCTGAATGAATAACGGCATTTTCGTTGGAATTGCCCAGATGAACCTTGGACTTGTCAGATTTTACCACCTCGGTAACGTCAATGGTACTCAACTCTTCTACTTCCTCTTGTGTCTCGGAACTCTCAATTAAGGCCTGCCCTAATACCTTGTCAATTTCCTTATAAATTCGTGATTCTTCACGGGTAATTAAAACATCCTCATACTGACTTAAGCTCGGTAGAACAGTCATGTCTACAAAAGACTTCATTATATCCATAAATTTTGAATATTCGGCATCTTCTATGAGTGCTGATTTATCAGCAAATCGAGACGTTAGTGAGTCGCACCTTATATATCCTGATACTCTGTTTAATTTTGCCTCAAAGCCAAAATTACTTCGAGTTACTATATGACTTCCGATCATTATAGCTATTCCTCTTTCATCATCAGACAGGGGCCTTCTGGCGATAACTATTTCACCGGTTATTCTACCGCTGTCTAGGTTTACTGGAATTCTATGTCCCTGAATTTCTGGTGGCCTGATCACCTGCGCATCCTGGAAATCCCACTCTTCAAACTTTTCAGATAGCTTAAAAAAAACCTCAAACATCGGATGTCGAAGTATCGCGAGCTTTCTAATTTCTTTTATCAATTTATTGCTGTCAATCGCAACCTTTGGATTGCTTAGATAAAGTTCAGTACCATTCCTCCTCAGAGGAGACCCAGATTCTTCGGGTAATACCACATTGCCGCTGTAGAGTTTGTCAAGAGTATTAGCATCTATCACTATGGACTTTATAAAATCACCATTTTTCGTTCTAATTTTCATTTTTTCAAATGATGTCAGAAAAGATAGTCTACCGGTTCCGTATCTACCAGTTCTGACCCTTTTAAACTTCGGGGATATATGGTCATACTTCTTGTGCGGTGAACCTAATAGCAAGAATTTTTCCATAGAAAACTTATTCATTCCTGCGTCATCCTCTATAATTATGGATCCATTGGTTAACATAGTAAGTAAGACCTTTGTCGCATCTTCGTCAAAGGCGTTTTCTACAAGCTCTTTAACTATCTCATTTGGGGAAATCCAAGTCTTAGTCGCAAACTCCCTAAAAAAGGACGGATGAACCTTTAGTTCCATAGCCATGCCTATCATGACTTGACACCAGCTTCCCTTTATTTATTACGTCTTGGATTTGAATCGAAAATCGATAAATGTATTACCGTATGTGTTTAAGGTGATCTCCCGAAGTGGACTGATTCATAGGGCCAGGCTTTAACCAAGTGGCCTTCTGACATTAAAATTAACATTTATGACGATCTCAATTTTACCATTATTTTCTGATTAGATAGTAAGTTTTTCTACGACTCCAGTCTCAATTATCTTCGAGACCTTATCTTTAATATTATGTAGATCAATTCCAAAGTAACTGCCCTCAATATTATCAAGCTTGAATAAAGCCCTTCTCAGAATGGAGATACATGTGTCAATTTCATCTTTCTGATAATGCACAAGAGCTGCAGAAATCAGAATAATCGAGTTAAGAATTCGTTTTTCAGTATTTTCTGAATTCTTCCATATCGCTTCGAGTACCTCGTGAGTTCTCCAATACTTTTGCGAGTTAAAGAGATCTCTTGCGTATTCGATTGAAGCTTCTTTTTCCATGTATCTGTCTTCCACTATTTGATATTCTGTAAGCGGGCTAATCGGATTAAGTAAGGACAGCGCGTCTTCCAATTGAATATCATCTGGAAGACTCATATCAATCTCCAAAAAATCAGTCGCTACTCGGACATCTCGCACGATGATACCCGAATTGATAGCCATGTCGCGAGCCTGCTTCAATACCGCTCTGGCATCATGCGGAATAAATTTATCGTTAAAAAGATAGACCATGAATCTTCTCATATCATAATTTAGTAATAACCGGATATAAGGCCTAACACTGATTACGCAGATCAACTCAACTAAAATTGCCTTGATGACTCATAACAAGAGATTATTACGGTAGTCGGAGATGGGGAAAAAATTCTTATAGATCAATACACCGATTCTGCAGACGGCCGTAAGGACCGCTTGATGCTTCGATTGCCACACTGAATGCATCGGTATAAACGTTTTCGTTTATACGTGTACAATATATCAGGATCTTCCAGGATTTGGTGTAAAGTCTTTGACAAACATTTATCACAGAATCTAATTTCAGAGGACATTTATGCCAAGGATATCTAAATATTCTACATGTCTTAGACTTAGATTTGATCCTCGAACTGGTACCAGTTGCAGCCTAGGCAGGGGACTTGTCCAGATTAGATTCAATTATCTATCGCCTGAGCTCTTCCCGAAGTAGGCTTGGGACTTCGGCCGGGCTTTTGGCAACAGGAATATGCGCCTCCTTTAGGCTTGAAAATTTAGATTCCGCTGAGCCATAATTCCCGTAAACTATTGCGCCTGCATGTCCCATGGTCTTTTCTTTTGGCGCAGATCTACCAGCGATATAAGCTATTACAGGCTTGTTATATCCGATTTTCAATAAATGTTCTGCAAATTGCTCTTCTGCATCGCCACCGATTTCACCTACCATAACCACTGAATCAATATCATCATAGTGTTGAACCATGTCTATTGCTTCGATAAGATTGGTCCCATTTATAGGATCGCCTCCGATGCCGAAACATAGTCGTTGGCCATAGCCAGCCTTTGAGAGATTGTACGATACCTCATACATCAGAGTTCCGCTTCTCGACAATACAACGGTATTGCCTTTAGTAAACGGTTGTCCTGGCATGATGCCAATCTTCATTATATTGGGTAGAATCACTCCTGGCGTATTTGGACCAATTATTCTTGCATTATTTTTTCTTGCTAGCTCAAATAGCTCTATTGAGTCACGAACAGGGACGTGTTCTGGAATCGCCACAATGAGTTTAATCCCGCATTCCAATGCCTCTTTTCCAGCAGAAAGAAATGATGGGGCGGGAACAAAAATCCCAGTAATTATTGAACCAGTCGACGCTACTGCATCCTTCATATTATCAAACACTGGAATTCCATCGAACGTACTACCTCCCTTTCCTGGAGTGACTCCCGCAGTTACATTAGTACCATAGCCCATCATAAGTCTAGTATGCGTCGAACCAAAGCTACCGGTGATGCCTTGGATAATTACATCCTTATTCTGATAATCGTTGTCATCAGGGCTTCCTATTAGTATTTTCATTAAATCAAACCTATCCATGGATATTTCTCTCCTTAGGGCTAATAGCATCAAGTGCTGCTGATATGGAATCTTCTACTGAATCAAACATTCTAGCCTTTCCCTCGCGGAGGATCTCTCTAGCCTTATCAGACTCCGATCCAGATATCCTAGCAAAGAGGGGCACCGAAATAACGCCATCCTTATATCCATCAAAGATAGCCTGCGCTACTAGGCTTGTTTTCACTATACCCCCAAATAGATTTATTAGTATAACTTCTATCTGTGGAAGTCCGTCGATTAATTGAAGAGCTTCGTATATAGAATCTCTAGTAGCACTTCCCCCAAAATCTAAGAATGCACCGGCCTTGCCGCCGCGATCTGATACCATATCAAGAGTTGACATAACCAGACCGGCGCCGTTTCCCACGATTGCGATATTTCCGTCTAACTTTACGAATGAAAAGCCATTCCTTCGCGCCTGAGCCTCTTGCTCCGAAAGATGTTCATATTTTATTAATTCTGGATGCCTAAATAGTGAATTATCGTCAATAATTATCTTGGAATCAAGTGCGATCACAGATTTGTCTGATAGGACCACCAAGGGATTAATTTCAGCTAACTCTACCTCCTTTTCTACAACCAATTTTGATAAACTCAAGATTACATCTAATAGCGCGTTTCTTAGAGGTTCTTCAATAGAAAGCTCGGTAGTGATATTCTGTGCAGTTGCTCTTTCGATACCGGCCAAAGGAACGTCGATTACTATCTTGTTTTCTGTACTCTCAATCTCTACACCGCCTTCAGCAGAAGCTATAACAGAAAAGCATCTTTTGCTTCTATTCAGAAAGAACGAAACGTATAATTCCTCTTTAATATCAATGGCTTGCTCTAAAAGTATCCCCCTAGGCAGTTCCCCTTTAATCCTATTACAAATTAGGCTCTCGAATTTGTTTATAATATCTCGCTCTGTAGTACACTTTATAATGGCACCCTCTTTTCCGCGGCCTCCTACTGTCAGCTGTGGTTTTAAAATCAGAGGATAGCCAATTTCCGTGGCAAATCGGACCGCTTCGTCGACTGAATTAGCCAATGCGGAGTGAGGCACCTTGATCCCGTACTGCCTAAAGAGGTCCTTTCCCTCATGTTCGAGTAGTCGCATCTAGGGCAGGGTTCTACTTCAGTCATTTATAATCCTATATCCGATATAGGCTTCATAGAAAATTTATATATGTAATCAAGAAAATCTGGCTAATGGTTGAAAAAATGACAGCAGTCTGGTTAATCATTCTGACAATTCTAGTATGTTCTTCAGTTCCGGCTGTGTTAATCTATTTAACATCCATTCCTCACCCTAAATTCCTAGCTCCATTCGAAAATGTTGCAGTATCTGAAAGTATCCTTGGATTTTATACTCCGGTCCATTTCTTCTAATAGTATCAAGTCTGGAATTCAGGTCTATTAAGACCCGTTCAGAGTTCAGTTTTCGAAGGGACCTTGACGAAGGGGTAGTATCCTATAGTAGGAATCGTCAATTCAGTAGATTAGCCCAAATCTATTTATCTGCGATGTGAACTAGCCATATTGATGGGCCCGTTCCTTCGCAGGAAGCCTAAAAATTCTTTGCAGCCCTCTGATCACGATAACAGTGCTTCTTACAATAACTCTGAATTTCAAAAAAATGAGCTATACAAAAGAGGCGTGAGCCAGATGGCGAACGATAAGTTAGAAGACGCCGTTCGAAGTTTTGAACTGGCACTACGAGTAGATCCAAACTATGTGGACGCGTGGATAAAGAAAGGTTATGCACACTTTCACCTGGAACAGTATCAAGCTTCGATTCAATCTTATGATAGGGCCCTTGAAATAGATCTCACTAACCCAGAGGCATGGAATCTAAAGGGGCTTACCTACTATAAGATGAAAAATTATGAAAAGGCAATCGAGGCATGCGAAAAGGCGATCGATTTCGATCCTACAGATGCCATGTCTTGGTACAACGAAGCATGCTTCTTGATACTTAGTGGAAGGGTTGATGATGGTTTAGAGGCGCTAAAACGTTCCATCGAGATTGATATCACCTATGCCAAAAAAGCAGTAAGCGATCGAGACCTACAGAATGCTAGGAACGAAGATGGATTTAGACGTATAATAGAGGTTGTAGTTTTGGAATCCATACGACAGGGCCATGATCATGTAGGCAAAATCGTGTGGACAACAAGTATGGATAAGGAGGAAATCCAGGACGCGATGAATAGACTTCTCATAAAGGGATTGGTTGTTCGTAAGGAGAGAACCTATCCATTTAGGGGAAAAGAAGAATATTATGAACTTACTAAAGAGATAGCAGAAAAGGTCGGCTATACAAAAAAAGTCGGATTTTTAAGGAAAAACCAACAGATGCTAGCTCCTATAGAGCAGCTGCATGATATCAGCATGATTCTCTCAAAAGCAAGGGAAGCAATAGAAAAAGGAGATATCAGACAAACAATGGAGAGCTTTGAGCAGTTAATTAATCCTGCAATTCATGGAAATATAATCGTCGAACAATTCTTTGACGAACATCGGGACCTGAGGCTATTCTTAATACGTCTTAGAGATAAAGGACAGGATTACCTGAATTCCCATAAGACAAATCTACTTGATTTGATAAACAGAATGGATATCAAGGTAAGAAACGGCGCTGTTTCTAAAAACGCAGAGGATCTCTAAGGTTGGAGTGTCAGCGCTGTAGATAATAAAGGATTCATCCAATAGGCGTATTGGTGCGTATTGGTGCGAGCCTTCTTGGGAACTTAGTACAAGTTATTTTCATATCACCGCCGAAGCTAAATTTAATAATGTATTTATAATATTTCTATTTGATTCTTCATATGACAAAGATATTTAGTGAGGTTGGGGAGAAGGACATTACCAGGACTATTGTCGCAATGTTTGGCGAAACGATGGCAGATTATGCTGATTCAGATGTGATCATCATCGGTGCAGGGCCATCTGGTCTTACAGCCGGAATGGAGCTGGCTAAACTCGGAGTAAAATCTCTAATAATTGAGCAGAATAATTATCTAGGCGGGGGTTATTGGGTAGGCGGATATATGATGAACCCCGTCACAGTACGCGCTCCTGCTCAAAAGATTTGGGATGAACTTGGCGTTCCGTACAGGAAGGTGAATGAAGGGTTATATGCAACATGGGGCCCTCATGCATGTTCAAAGCTTATAGCGGCTGCATGCGATGCAGGCGTAAGATTTCTGCAATTATCAAAGTTTGATGACTTGGTCTTGAAAAATGGAAGGGTATCTGGAGTTGTCATAAATTGGATGCCCGTCTCTGCGTTACCCAGAAACGTTACCTGTGTTGATCCGATAGCTTTGGAAAGCAAAATCGTAATTGATGCATCCGGACATGACTCTGTTGCAGTTAAGCGTTTGATGGATCGCGGATACATAAAATGGAAAGGTATGGAGCCAATGTGGGTAAATGGTGGCGAGGATCTGGTAGTAGAACGGACCGGTGAGGTATTCCCGGGCCTAATTATATCAGGCATGTCCGTAACCGAGACCCACGGACTGGCACGTATGGGACCAACTTTCGGCTCCATGCTTCTATCTGGCAAGAAGGCCGCTAAGATAGCAGTAGAGAAACTCCGGGATATTAGTGTGAAACCAGAATTAGAGGTCAGTCCATCAGACCTATAATTCCGGCCTCTTTTTTCCCATAGGTAGTCTAGCTCTAGGTATGTAAATCCCAGATTAACTAATTCCGAACGAATTAATAACAGGTTGATGGATCCTTACTCTTCAGAACGTTATGTCTGGAGCCAATGAAGTACATGAAGACAGTGATACAGAGCCAGTAAAGATTTATGATGTTATAATAATCGGCTCAGGCCCCGCAGGCTACACCGCTGCAATATACACCTCTCGTGCAAAGCTCAGCACGCTGGTGATTTCTGGATCACTTCCTGGCGGCCAGTTAATGACAACCAGTGAGGTTGAAAACTACCCAGGATTTCCAAACGGCATATTTGGTCCTGAACTCATGATGAATATGCGACAACAAGCCGAAAGATTTGGAGCAGTCTTTCTGGATGATGAAGTCACCAAAGTGGATTTTACAAATAATCCCTTTAAAATAGAGACTAACTCTCAATCGCTTCGAGGTGAAGCAATTCTGGCTTGCACCGGAGCTTCTCCCAGAAAGCTGGGTATCGAGGCTGAGCAGCAGTTTGCAGGAAGGGGAGTATCATATTGTGCAACATGTGATGGACCATTCTTCAAAGGGGAAGATATAGTGGTAGTTGGAGGCGGCGATACTGCAATAGAAGAGGCAACGTTTTTGACGAAGTTTGGCAAGTCCGTTAAAATTGTGCATAGAAAACAGTCGCTGCGTGCGAGCAAAATTCTTCAGGAAAAGGCTTTCGAAAATCCGAAAATTGATTTCCTTTGGAATCATGTAATAGCGGACATATCTGGAGATAAAAAAATTAAAAGTATCGTAGCCAGGGACACGATAACCGGCAGGGAACAAACTATACCTGCTGGAGGTTTATTTGTGGCTATTGGACACGAACCCAATACCGAAATTTTCAGAGGACAGCTAGATTTAGATGACAAAGGCTACATAATTTTGAAGGATCACACGCTTACAAGTGTAAAGGGTGTCTTTGCGGCTGGAGATGTCCACGACTACCGATATCGACAGGCAATAACTGCGGGAGGCTTCGGCTGTATGGCTGCTCTAGACATCGAAAAATGGTTGACAGAAAAGAAACATCTAGCAAGGATGAATTTGCTCACAGAGAAAAAAAGCTAGTTACGTGAATAAGGGCAGGCCGTCTCAGGAAGATACGTGTTAGCGCGCAACAGGCGCTCATATTCTGTAAGATTAAATACACCATGCTCAGCATAGAGACTTTTGAATTTTCTTCCATCATCAGCAAATATGCCGATCATTATTCCACTATCGAATTTATCTGCTACATTTAGCATCGATGCCATAACTGCTCCTGAAGACGGTCCAACGAGTAGATTTTCCCGGGATGCCAATTCTTTCACCATATGAAAAGACTCATCGTTCGTTGCAGTAAACCAAGCATCAACAACTTGTTGTCGACGTATAAAAAGATCTGGCATAGCAGATTCTTCGAAATTTCTGAGTCCCTGGAGTAAATGATTTTTCTGGGCTTGCACTGCAATGACTTTAACATTCCTATTTTGTTCCTTCAGGTAGGTTGCTGTTCCCGTAATGGTCCCCCCAGTTCCACATCCAGTAAAGAAATGAGTCAAGCGTCCGTCCATCTGTTTCCAAATTTCAGGACCCGTGCTTTCATAATGTGCCATAAAGTTGGCTTCATTATCATATTGATTAGGCATGTAGTAGACATCCGGTCTTGGTTTAGATATCGCTTTCGCCAGGGCAATACTCTGATCTGTTCCGGCTCCCACCCTGGGACACAGATCATCAGAAGTTTCATGTATCGTGGCACCTAACCTTCTCAAAATATCCTTGGTTTCAGTACTAACCTTATCAGGTATTACTATCTCAACTTTATATCCTAATGCGCTGGCAATTCCGGTCAGTGCAATTCCAGTATTTCCCGAAGACGGTTCAATAATAATGCTCTTGCCTTTTTTCAAAATGCCGTCATTCTCTGCGTGTTTGATCATCCAATAAGCAGCTCGGTCTTTCACGGAACCATACGGATTATACCATTCTAGCTTCGCATAAAATTTTATATTCCTAGTCGAAAATGATTTTAATTCTATAACCGGTGTATTGCCGATTCGTTCGATCAGATCTGAACTGGTCAGGGAAGTCATAATCTACTTAGCCTTTTTTATGATAAATTCTAAATCGTTGTCTGCCTTTCTTACGGACAGCAATTCATGTCCGTTTCTGTTTACCCATCTAGAAATATCTTCTTCGGAGGCCGGATCATCTGCGACTATTTTTATTCTATCTCCGATATGCAATCTTTCCATCTCCATCTTAGTTCTGAATACAGGTTCTGGACAGAAGAGACCCCGCACGTCAATAACTTTGTCTGTAAGGTCATCACTAGCATTGTTCATTTTAGTTTAGCAAAATTAATAGCAATTTCAATATATTAAAGGTTTAGAAACTTAACTCTTGTATCACGATTTTTCGTCCCAATCTCTAAAAAGGTCCATTTTTTTATTTCTGATCAAGCTTAAAGCACTAGAAGTATTCGACTTCGTAAAGGAATATCCTCTTAATATGACTGCTGGAATCCTGCTAGTCTTTCCCATAGCTAATTCTGCTGCTGAAGCAATTTCATCTGCTACGGCAATTTCGGTTACTTTCAACTTCTTGCCGAATATGTCTGACTTTCCTATGTAACTTTCTATTGGCTCAATTCCAGCTAACCCAATGGCTACATTAGTCTGACCCTCTCTGAATGGCCTTCCAAAAGTGTCGCTTATGATGACTGCAATTTCTTTTCCACATTTATTCCTTATATAACTCCTTAGTAAGGCGGCTGACTTATCAGGGTTCTCTGGTAGCAATAGAGCAAAGTCTCTTTCGACACTAACATTGCTCTGATCTATTCCTGCATTTGCGCAGATAAATCCTAATTTCGTCTCAACTATTATAATTCCTCCAGAGTGTCTGACAATAGCATTGGATTCCCTTCGAATAAGCTCGATTAATCTGGGATCTTTATAGCTTATCTTTGCCAGTTTCTTTGACTCTTCCGATGGCTCAATATTTTTCAAATTTACAAACTTATTTTCAGATTTTGATACGATCTTGTGAGCAATAACTAGAATGTCGCCGTCTTTAATGCATTCTCCAATTCCTTTTATTGTCCGCATAATTAGTTCACACAGGTCCTCGCCCGCGCAAACATCTATCTCGACTCTAATTGGGATTAGTTCTATTCTTGGAACCAAGCATGTAACCCAATTTAGTACTATAAATTTTTATTTAATTAAGACTTGGCCACTAAAACTGCCTCGCCAAATTTTTTCTCCAATAGGTGCAGCAAAATTGATAAATCCCTAACCTCTATGACGGCGTCAGCCTTTTCCTTCACCTTGTCTACAGGACAGAATCCAACAGTGTAACCAGATAGATCAAAGAGCTTTAAATCGTTTGCCCCATCGACTACTACAACTATATCCTCTTTGGAACACTTCATTTCTTTGATCACAGGGATTACTGCGATCGCCTTATCTGATGTCACAGTAAGGCGTACGTCATCCAACTTACCATTTTTGAATAGGAGTTCGTTGGAAAATATCCTATCTAGTCCGAGTTCATCCCGCAGTCTATCAGTAATTATCGTAAAGCCACCAGACACAGCAATCAATTTCCAACCTGCTCTCTTTAATGCAGAGCATAATGTTTTAGCCCCAGGCATAATTTCCAGGTTTTCAGCTATTTGCTTTGCTTTTTCGAATTGTATACCTCGCAAGGCAGCCACACGTTTCCGTAAACCTTCCTCCCAATTTATTTCACCTCGTATTCCTTGCTTAGTAATATCCCAAATCTCTTTTTCCTTTTCCTGACCAAAGACTTGAGCTAGAACCGGAAGATACTCTGCATTTAAAAGGACACCCTCAACATCGAAGATAATCAGCATATATCGCGCTTATTGGCAAAGCGCCTATTATGATATATTAATCTTGTCGAAGAATCATTTGTTAAAACGAACCTGGTACAGTTCACCATTTTAATGCTAGCTAACATCACTAGCCAGCTGAATGGATTGTAGGTGACAAAAGTATTATACTACCGCAGTATTTCTTTGCACCATGAATGATACATCGGAATCAAAATACGTGGTTCCAGTGAAACAGGTAGAAAAGTCAGTGAAACTAACCGACCAGGCTAAAGCGGAATTGCATAGTGTTGGAATGATGGACGACAAAGGAAAGTTGAAGTTGAAAGGTGTTAGCCCCAAAATGCTGAAACGGATGAAATTAGAAGCCGTAGACTGCCCTGTTCTTGAGAAGGAGGTTGGATTTATCCAGTGCTACGTTTGTAAGAATTTTCATAGCAGAATAACGGGACAAGTTTATTGTAAAGGAGATCCATTGTAATCTACCTGAGCAAAGCTTCATAAATCAAATGCCATGCGACGTAACTATTGAGTTCCGGAAAGGAAATTGGCCTGACTGTAAGAAAAGAAGAAAACTTTAGTGATTGGTATGGTCAACTTGTCCTCAAGAGTGGGTTAGCGGACTACGGATCAACAAAAGGGGCGCTTATTTTACGACCATATGGATATTCCATTTGGGAGTCAATTAGAGAAACTTTTGATAAATATCTAAAAGATACAGGCCATGAGAATGGCTTTCTACCAGTCTTGATACCCGAGGCATTGCTAAAAAAAGAAGAAGAGCATTTTAAAGGCTTTAATTCAGAAGTTTTCTGGGTAACTAGAGCTGGTACTAACAATCTGTCCGAAAGCCTCGCCCTTAGACCCACTTCTGAAACGATAGCATACTGGGCTTTTGCAAGGTGGATTTCTAGCTACAGAGATCTGCCACTCAAGATAAATTTCTGGAATAGCGCTCTTAGGGCAGAGATAAAGGCTACGAAGCCGCTAATAAGGAATTCTGAATTTTTATGGCAGGAAGGGCATACAGTGCATGAGAGCAGTGATGATGCCCAGAAAGAGGTAAACCTCATTCTAGGGCTATACAAAAGATTGATAGAGGAATATTTGGCTATTCCTGTTAGACAAGGCCTCAAAAGCAATCAAGAAAAGTTTGTCGGGGCAGTATCGACTGCCTCATTGGAAAGTTTGATGTGCGACGGAAGAGCTTTGCAGATGGCAACATCCCACCATCTTGGTCAAAATTTTTCTAAACCATTCGGGATAAAATATTTGGGAAGGGACAACACGGAACAATATGCGTGGCAGACCTCTTGGGGTACATCATGGCGTCTGATAGGGGCAGTAGCCATGATTCATGGGGATAATAAGGGATTAATCTTACCTCCTAAAATAGCACCTATCCAAGTAATTATAATTCCCATACACAAGAAGGCAGATGAAGGACTCGTAAAGGGACATACTAAATATGTTCTTGCAGATTTGGAAAAGGCAAACATCAGAGCTAAAATTGACGAAAGAGATGAATATACTGCTGGTTGGAAGTTCAATGACTGGGAATTGAGGGGCGTACCTCTCAGAATAAATGTTGGGCCTAAGGACATCGAGAAAAGCAAGCTGGAAATTTCTAGAAGAGACACAAGGGAAAAAATAACTATTGGACGCAACGAATTAGTTCAAACAATATGTAGCTTGCTGAATCAAATTCAAAACGACCTGTATACAAAGGCAAAGGAATTTCTTTCGAGTAATACCACTTCTGCATTCGATTTTGAAACTTTTAAGAAAATAATTTCAGAGAAGGGCGGATTCATAACCGCAGGGTGGTGTGGCAGAGACTTTTGTGAGACGCAGATTAAGGAACAAACAGGAGCAGATATCAGAATCATACCCGAGGACGATGATTCAATCATGGAAAATATTGAGTGTGTTTTCTGTCGACAAAAACCTAGCGTTAGGGTACTTTTTGCAAGGGCATATTAGACAGTCTAATTAACTAATATGCTATTACAATTCATATTCGTTCAGCCGACGAGCCACCACGATCTGGTTGCTGAAATGCGTAATCCAATGTAAATATATGGGACAGAACGAGGTTTAATATTTGCTTGACCTAGCCGGGTTCTTAGCGGTTTTTGAGAATCTCGGATATCTCGGTGTATTCGTAATTAGTTTTATTGGTAGTATTATAGTATTTGTTCCAATTCCCTACTTTCCTGTTCTTGTTGCTGTTGCTCTTAACAAGGCATTAGATCCCAATCTAATATCATTATCAAGCGCACTAGGTGCTGTTTTGGCAAAATCAATAATCTTTTATGCTAGCTATTATGGCAGGGGAGCATTTAGTAAACAAACCAAGAAACGCATTTATCCACTACAAAAATTGGTTGCAAAATACGGGTCATTGGGCGCCTTTGTCGCAGCGGTGACTCCTATTCCAGATGACTTAGTCTATATTCCACTTGGGCTTGTAAAATATTCTCCCTGGAAGTTTATCCTGTCTACTTTTCTGGGCAAATTTATCCTAAACGAAATAATTGTTTGGGGTTCAGTTTATTTAGGTAGGCCGTTTATTGAAAAAGTCATTTCTAGGAGCATAGACCCGTTTATGCTCATCCTAGTGACAGTAGCTAGTATCGCTATTCTTGGACTATTGATATATCTATCACTAAGAATAGACTGGGAAAAAGTGATAAAAAGATGGTTTCCGGGACTTGACGTTAGCGATGACAATCAAAATAATCACAAAATTGATCAAGATGATGATCTGTAATTGCAACAGATTAAGCATCTTACTTGCTTGCTCGACTACTCTTAGTTATGAAAGATGGAGATTTAATATCAAAGTCTAGACTAATTCTACACCTATCCAAAGGCCCAGAACTAGTCTCGTGAGTCTGAAATCATTCAACATAAATTTTGTTGGAATTAACGCCGCACCAAATCTGCCGTTCGTATTTATCCTTCGAGTAATTTATGAAGCAGACAAGCCGCATTTTAACTACCGTTACATGTTTATGGAATGATCATGACTAAGGAACTACGACCCAAATAATTCAGTCATGAAATGGAATGAACGGGATAGACAACTTGTGGTCGAGCAGTGGGGTTATATTTTTGTCTTCAGCATTATCTTAGTCCTGTACTTCTCATTCAATTGTAATTTAACTATGTAGACTTGCCCTTGTCCTGAAACATTAATCCGTAATAAATTAGAATTCTCAACTAATTCATCTACTGAAGATTAATAGTGCTTGTAGAACACACTATTTTTCACGTTATATTGTATTTGTTAAGGTTTATTGCTAAACAATGATAACATAAGCAACTTAAGTGCTGTCTGGTTATTCAGGTACGATTAATTTGAAAAAGTTTATAATGTATGTTTTGTGATAATAACTAATGAGGAGCAAATTCAGCGGTTATAGCGTTTATCTTGCGTTGAAAGTTTGGCTTTATCAATTATTAAAAGGCAAGAAAAAAAGCGACGAAAAAGAGATATCAGTCTGAGTACGACTATCCTATAATTAGCCAATATAATGCAAGTTTTTGGTTTATAGGTAGTATCGGATCGCTAGATTCATCTATGGCAGTACTTGATATATTGAAGGAATCAGCATCTGAGGTCTTAAAGCAGACGAACCAAATAGCTGGGACTAAGGAAGCTTGTACCGAATTTGGCAGAGGTGCCGGAGGTGACATTTCAACTGGACTGGACCTTATTGCCGAAAAGGCAGTGCTAGACACTATAGAAAAATACCACTTTAGGCCAACTGTAATCGGAGAAGAGTGCGGACTTATCAAAGGAGATTCGGGTTATCTAATTATGGATGCCATTGATGGCACTACCAACGCGATGCGCCGTATTCCCTTTTATTGCTGCTCCCTAGCTTTTGCCACTGATTATAAAATGAGCTCAATCACGGATGCTGTTGTCATGGACTTGGGAACAGGTGATATATACTCATCCTCAAAGGGCAAGGGATCGTTCATGAATGGAGAAAGGCTTGAAAATACCCGCAAGTCGGGAGATACTTTGCAAGATATGGTTGTGGGCATGAATATATCCGGAGTCTCGCATGAGGTCTTTAGCAGTCTCTCATATCTTCTGTCTAAATTTAAACACGCCCGCCATTTTGGGGCAAACGCATTGGAATTATGTTACCTTGCAAGAGGATTTCTAGATGCTTATTTAGATTTTAGAAACAAAATAAGAATTACCGATATGGCTGCTGCCTATCTAGTTGTCAACGAATCCGGCGGAAAAGTTTACACGATGAATGGCCAAATTCTAGATAATGATTTTGAACAAAATACGACCTTGTCTTTTATTGCTGTAAGAGACTATGAAACCTATACAAGAATCGCTTCTGAAGTCCCAGTTTTCAAATAAAAAAATTACGTACGCCCGGGCCGGGATTCGAACCCGGGTCGAAGGAGTGACAGTCCCCCATACTGGACCGGAATGTATGAAGCTGAGTACGACCCAGCCGCTCTATACTACCCGGGCATATATGGACGCATTCTAAAAACAAATTAAAATGTTTTGATCTAGTGAAAAGGGTTTTTCGAAAAGCTGAGTTATTATTATTTGAAATAATATTATCAAAATCTGACCAGTTCGGTTATATCTATAAAATTAAATTATACTCTGTCTGAGCCTAAGTGTACCAGGGCCCGTAGCTCAGCCAGGTAGAGTACCGGACTTTTATCTGTTGGAAGAAATCCGGCTGTCTCGGGTTCGATTCCCGACGGGCCCGCTTCAAACTTGTCCATTTATTTGGGCACACTAATATAATATCATTAAAAGACTTCCTGGATATGACGTCAATTTCCATAGCATTCATAATATAATCTTCCATTAACTGCTCGTCATCAAATTCACCAGTTTTAATTAACTCTCTTGTAAGGTCATACTCATTGACATCCTCCCACTCGCATCCGGAGAGACTGTTAAAGTTTTTATAAACACTCTAAGTTTAGATATCTCGACGTGCTCCGAATCTGTTTTGGCAAACTGTCGCTGTTGTTGTGTCCTTGGCCGAACCGTATATTAAGGCAGGGATACAGATAATTTTACTTTGCTATTGCCGTTCCCACCTGTTTCTGATGTCTCTAACACTTGTGGTATGCCCTCTTTGACCTTCACAATTAGCCATTCGGGTACATTGGTTTTCAATACTTTAACCTTAATCTCGCTATTTCCTTTCCTGCCATAGACGTCGAAAAAGCCGCCCCCTGGACGGGGCACTTCTACGCCGGCCATATAGCCAATTTCTACGAGTCCTTTCGCTACGGCATACTTAATTATTCTATGCTCTTCGGATTCTGTCAATATTTTATGCTCCGTTTTCAACAGGATTTCCTATAGGCTCACATGTAGAGATAAAAAGGATTAGAGACATGATATCTACTTACTTTATGTGATACGTGAACCATACTTCGTCCTTCCGAGCTTCTTCTACAGTATCGGTAAAACAAAAGTCATTTCTATTGCTGCCTTCAAAATGAGTATAAACTAACTGTTTTGCATACCTTAATTTACGCCCTCACTTACGAAGTTCTTTGACTATAGCATTCTGGGCTTTACCACTTAGGCTTACCCCGTCTGCCACATACGGGGCATATGCCCACACCCATTTCCTTATCGTTAAGTCAGTTTGCTTACCTACTCGATTGTTTTCCTGCCAAAATTATTCCTTAACGATATACAAGGGGTAATTTTATTGTTTGTAAATCTCACATGTTTGAAGCGAATAAACTAAACTATGTGCCACTTTTAAGAAAGCAAGTTGAATTATACATATCTAATAGATCTGTATTTATTAAAACTTTGTTGCCGGCGAAACCTGTGCTGCTTGCCGGCGAAACCTGTGCTGCTTGCCGGCGAAACCTGTGCTGCAAGTCTAACTCATACTAATAATACAGTCTACATCGATGTTATAGTCGCCTAATCATTGCCAACTGGGCGCTATCTAGCAGGGATCTGGTCGTCTTCTCTTAGGTGGACTCAAGTGATAACCATACACTTATCGTCATTATGCGATGGCAGTAAAAAGTAAGTATACGCATTGTGTCGGTTCTGGGCCGTACCTAGGCTAACTACTTCAAATGCACCCCAATTGGTTGGATGAGGGTATGTATAAGTTAGACGTTGCTCACGGTCAACGCTAGCAATAGTTGGACCTTCATCGTTTGCTTCGATTCCACCGCCACCATGTGCTAAAAACTTCAATCGAGGCTCCTGCTAAAGGCTTTTGACTTATACACCCTTCAATTAGTCCTTCAGACAGTGTGGTATCACAAGTATTATGGCCTTAGTATGGATTATTAAGATGAAAAATTACAGGCCCGACCTCGACATCGCTAACCGTATTTCTCTTATCACATCATGGGGATCTGATTCCTCTTGTAATTCTAAAAGATCCCTCAATTGTCATCTCCGAAGATTTTAGGCCCAAAAGCAAGCCTTCCAACAATCATGTACACTTCTACAGGAAGAAGGAGGCCGACATATACGGTAGCCCAAGCCGTTATAGGTGCCCGTACTTTTCTGTTAATTTATCCCTCTTTGGGTGTTAGATTATCGACCTGCTTCTTAGACTCTCCTACAAAACTTAGTCCGGGTACGTATTTGTCTAAGCTGTCGATGATAATATCAGCAGAGTTGAACCCCCTTTTCAACCATTTTCGAAATCTTTGCCAGTGGCTAGTTTCTCTTCCTCAAATATCGCAGAAGTTGACCTATCTGCTTTTTCTATTGGCGTTCCGGTGAAACCTATGAAAGATGCTTTTGGTAATGCGTCTCTGATATACTATGCATAGCCATAAGTTATCAGAGTTTTATCTTTCCTTTTCCAAAATCTTCGCGATAAATCCGTACTGGCTCCTGTGGGCCTCATCTGCAATGACGACGATGTTATCACGGTCGGAAAGGAGGGGGTATTTTTCTCTGCCCACTTCAGGGAAGAATTTCTGAATGGTAGTAAATACGATTCTACCTGAAGAGACCGCGAGCAGTTTCTGCAGCTCATTTGACTCGGCCCTAACTGGCTCCTGTCGTAGGATATACCTGCATCTTCCAAATGTCCCGAATAGTTGGCCATCGAGATCGTTGCTATCAGTAAGAACCACAATAGTTAGGTTATCTAGCTCTCGTACGAGTTTACCTGTATAGAACATCATTGTGAAAGATTTTCCAGAACCCTGTGTGTGCCATACTATACCGGCTTTTTTGTTTCCCTTTCTCGCATTTACAGTCGATTCAAGTGCTTTATTCGCTGCCCAGTATTGATGATACGCGGCAATTTCTTTTATAGTTACTTTATCTTTTTCGAAAATTATGAAGTTCCTGACAATATCCACCTCCAGGTAAAGAGGCCTCGTTGTCCCCTCGAAGGATTTTATAACCAAGGCTATCCAGAATCGCCAAGACGTTTTCTTCAACATCAGATTCAGCTATAACTTTTGGCATATTATTCACAAATGGGAACCCTGATTTTTCCAGTCATGAGCCTTGGTAGAAGAATGTTTACAATCGACCCTAAAAGCTTAGCTTGCTTGTTATTCAGATATGTCTTCAAACTCAATACTTTAGCATGCTTCAAAAACGTTCAACACACTTTCAGGGGCGACAAGCACTCTGGTAGGCAATCTTGCGATTTAGTCCAGGGAATGCACTATCTGATGCAAGACTAGATAAATTAAGTGAAGATAGAGTGCGAAAAAGGTAATGCATACAATTTGAGTTACCCTTTGGAATAACATAAAATGTGGTATCTATAGGAAAAAAATCAGTTTGTGCCCAACTAATTGGTCCAGGGTTGCCTTTCCTACCTATAACTATGCCAGGGCCTTTCACCAAAGCTTCGTTATGCCATCCAATCTGTCCATTCGAACCGTAAACAGGCACTAAACCCGTTCTTCTTAAAGCCTGTTTTAGACTCTCGCCGTATGCAAATTCACAAAAATCTCCAATTTTGAGAATCTCCCACCCCTTTGGTATTTCCTTAAGTTCTTAGTGTCCTGCTCACTTTATCTCGTTCCTTATAGAAACAAAGTTCAAAGGTAGGATGACAATCGCCAGGCCACAAAAAGTCGAAAAGGAAGGGACTAAGGACTTGGTAGCAGCATTAAAGGCAAGCTTACAGAGGACTACAAAGGCTAAGAGCTAAATAAAATATTTACCAGCATGTGATATTGTGAACTAAGGGCTTTTCTGCGTCTCTCAATAAGTGTAACTTACATCTAAAGGCCCGATATTTCAAGTTATGATCCTATTTCTTTAAATGAAGCACGATGATAGTCATTCATATATTCAAGTACACAATACTTGATACTCGCTACTAGGTTCGTTCCACTTGGAGCTTGTTGCGATAGGCGTATGCTATTGTAATTTGAAGTAGTGGCGGGAGAGCTAGTCTAGAATACCTTAGATTCATTACATCTAATCTATCCTTTTGAACTAGCCATTTACATATGTATAAATTTAACAACATTAGCAGTGAAGTTCAAGGAGTAGACTACTTCAGAACACGCTTGAGAATAGTCACTCATCTCCTTTAAATCAAGCGTTTTGCTATTTAATACTAGCGAACCGATTCCTGTCTTAAAGCCTATTTTTATATTAGATTAATAAGCATGAATAACAGTACGCATGCATAACCTTAGTCTATTTGCCGCCATACCAAAGTTGAACATTTACATTATTATTTTTTATTTCTCTACGATTTCCATGCTCATCATCTGTTTCTACGGTGCCTATGCCAGCGCACTTCAATATACCAAAACTAAGATGGTGATCATTGGCCAGGTAATAGTAAGTACGGACTTTCCGATTCATGGCGTTGCAAAGCTTGTGACATATCTAATGGTCTTCTCAGTTATTTCCTGGTATTCCGCTATGAAGCTCGTCGGGGGCAAGCTTTCTAATTTACCAGATTCTGTTAGGTTAATCCTACAACTTGTAATTATTGTTGCATGTGTTATTGCACTTTACGAGTTTGTTTACAATTTCCTTGTCTGGAGTTCACTAATAACATTTAACTTGGCAAAGGGTCATTTAAATCTGGACAATATTAGCATTTCCTATCCTAACCCAGACACTCCTTGGAATCTTGTTTTCGCAACGAAGATGACTCTAGCGGGCTTTCTCATCTCGGCGCACGCATTTTATATTATAACAAGATCAAGTAGTGTTGATCTGTAGTGCGCTGCGAATAGATAGTCTTATCAAATTCGCCATCATTTCATATTAAAGAATGATCTAATATAATTGGAGGATCAGCCTCGTATACTGGCAGTGATAAAATAACGATTGCAACGTCCATACATTTAGCCTTAGAGTCTACGCAAACATTAATCTCCTGAGATATGCCGATGTACATCGACGAAATAAAACTGAAGCAGATCCATGTTGACAAGAAGGGTATTAGGGTGTTAGGAGTTGCTGAAAGTTTCAGTCGAATAAATACAAGGTCAAACTGGTCAGGAATTGTAATGCGGCGTGACTTGGTAGTAGATGGCCTGTCGTTTGGAAGCTCAACAATTGAAGGAGATGATGCCACTGATAACATAGTGAATATGTGGAAGAAATTGAAACGTACTGACATCAGTTGCATTTTTTTAGACGGAGTGATAGTTAGCATGTACAACATAATTGACGGTAGAGAATTATCTGATGCCACTGGTCTTCCTGTAATCGCCATAACTTTCAGAGATTCTATGGGACTGGAGGGTTCGATACGACATCATTTTTCAAGCGGAATTATGAATAAATTGAGTAGATACAATATTCTTGGTGACAGAGAACCAGTACTTCTTAAAACGGGAAAGAAAATTTTTATTCGATATTGGGGTTCATCATATGAAACAGTTATCGCTCTTTTAAATTCCTTCACTCTTCAAGGTTCAATTCCAGAACCCATAAGACTTGCCAAGTTAATTGCCCGAGAATCGGGAAAATATTTTGCGAAATTGCCGAGATAAATCGCTAATAAGTGCTGTAATCTTGGTTTAAATCATACAAAGGTTATACTTTCAAATCATGAGTGTTCATTAAGAAACAATGGTACTAGCAAAGGACGTTTAGTATTAGTCTGCCTACATGTGTCCAAGCAATATTCATAGGTTTTTATTTTCGAAGCAAAACTAACGTAATGGTTGCGTAAGGTTCGAACTGGAAAGTATATTCCTACTATGATTAAGAAAATCCGGTTACAATCTAGGGATATTTATCGATTATGTATTTGTATCATTGTTATTAGTCCATTCTTAGCTTGTTTTGTGCTGTTTCCACAATCTTTCCTACTATCTTGGAATATAGGCCACGCTGGTTTTGCTTTTGCTGCGGCCTTTATTCTTGCTGAAATTGCAGGGACTAATTTTCGCGTTTCCGCTGTGAGGGTTCTTCTTATCGCGCTATTTTCTGGCCTTACCATATCATATCTTATAGCTTTACCTTTGGGTTTAGACCAATTGATCACCTCCATAGGACACTCATATAAAGTTGCAATAGTAAATAGTTGGATTCTAATGTCAGAGTACTTTGCAGCGACAATTTATACAGTGGCATCACTATTTTTGCTTCTAGGAAAGAATTGGTACAAGATAGCGTCTGCTGGATTAGTATACCTTGTAGGAAATACAGTAATCCTATCATTAGATTCTTTCTTTCCGTACGATTCTCTTGGTCCACTACAGATGATCGTTCCTGCTTACCTGCAATTTGATCAATTTATCTTGCGCTTCATTGGAGGTCACGTTGTATATCTGGGGAATGATGTTCCCGCCTCAGCCAATGGCAATTTACTCGTTTTGAAGGGTTATCATGGTCCGTTCTACTTGAAGGTCTTTTGGCCTTCGGCTGGCGTTCAGAGCGTAATCATCTATTCTCTGGTGATGCTATCTATTCTATTTAGGATACGAATCCCAGTAAGTCATATGCTCATTTATTTTGTAGTAGGCCTCCTGGGAACAGCCTCAGTCAATATATTGAGAATTGTTTCATTGTCTATGGTCGCAATTACAGTAACGTCTAACACGAAGGAGTGGGAGGCGTTTCACTCTTTTGCCGGCGAAATAATGTTTTTACCATGGATAGGGATCTATTTGGCTGCTGTTATTTCTCTAGAAAACAAATCCAGAGACTGACGATTGTACTCTTGTAATTTTCTATTAAAACTGAAATACTACTCAATTAAATTGAATGCAATTTAGGATGTCCGAAATGTCGTAATTTAATTTTTAATGAGTGTCTAATTAAAAAGCAGGATCGTCTACATCTCTTAATTTAATCCCATGCAGATTTCCTGAAGTGAATAAAAAGTTAGTGGATGATACTATTAAGATAATTGTACGCTTCTTTTGCAGCGTAGATCGGGTCATGCTGATAAGGATATAATTCAACTGTTATAAACCCATTATATCCAATGTCTGAAATCGCCTTCAGAACCGCTCTAAAGTTAATGGCGCCTTCGCCAGGGATTAGATGGTTGTGTATTCTATTATCTGCAATATCTGCCAAATGGATATGGCCAATGAAGTCGGCGAGTTTATATACTATTTCTGATGGGTCCTCTCTTACGCAGAAGAAGTGGCCTATATCGAAGTTTAATCCAACATGACTAGAATTTATTTCTTTTATGAATTCTAGAAAATCCTTTGAAGTTTCAAGTAGCAAATTCGGTTCAGGTTCTACTAAAATCATTACGTTATTCTTCTCAGCCTCAACGGCAACCTCCGATATACCCTTAGCAAATATTTTCATCAAATCTTGGATGCTATCTCTATTTTTGTCATAGGTTCCCCCTGGTTCTGTAGATAGACTTTTAGCTCCAAGTTCGCTAGCTAGTCTGATACAGTTTGCGGTATGCTGAATTCGTAACTTTCTCTGCTTCACAGAGGGATCTATCCAAGACGGATGGTATACGTCATTTATTGCGTATAGAGAAAACGCGTTTAGGTTGGAGATATTCAAATGATTTTCGATCAATGAAGCCTTTAACGCTGCTACTTTGTCTAACGTCATATCTGGTGGATAGGCGTGTGGGTAATCGCACAAAATTTCTACTCCTTCATAACCTATAGCCCTGATTTCTTTAATGCTTGCTTCAAGGGAATAGGCTTTGAATGCATTCGAACTGAACGCCAATTTCATAATGTCACCGATGTCTTCTGTGTCACAAATATATACTGATAGTAAATAGAACCTAACTTTGATAATTAAGCAGGCTTCATACATTGCCATGTGCGATCCTTCAAACATGTTATTATTACTGTAATGCTACCTAGATCTTACGATCTAACTTTGTGGTCCATTTGAAATGATAGGCTCAGAATCCTTAACTGTGAAATTTGCCGAATTAGAATTCCGAAACCCGACAATGCTGGCATCTGGTTTCCTGGGAATTAGCCAGAAGTTCTTAGATAGGATTTATCGCTCAGGAGCAGGCTGTTTAGTTTCAAAATCCTTGAGTAATTCGCCCATAGAGGGATATCGTAATCCCACCGTAATAGAACTTGATGGAAAAAGCTACATCAACGCAGTTGGATTGGCTAATCCGGGGTTCGAATCCTTTGCCAAGGAAATTCAAGCAAATAAGACACCTTTAATTTTGAGCCTTGTTGGATCTCATCAAAAAGATTTTGTTCATATGGTTAAGCGCCTAGATAAATTGAATATACTAGGTTTTGAAATCAATCTCTCTTGCCCACACGTAAAGAAAATGGGGATGGAAGTAGGTGACGATCTTGAAATGGTCAGAAGTATTGTTAGACAAGTGAGAGTTAATACACCAAAACCATTTTTTATAAAACTAGGAGTAGGCAATATAGATATACTGAAGCTTGCTGAGGTGGCAAGGGATGAAAAGGCAAGCGGTGTGACTGCCATCAATACGATTAGAGCAATGGTAATCAACGTGCAAACTGGGTCGCCTATACTAAGTAATGGAATTGGTGGACTATCTGGAAGGTCAATAAAGCCAGTAGCAATAAGGTGTGTATACGAAATATCGAAAAAAGTTGGAATACCGGTAATTGGGTGCGGTGGAATTTTCACGTGGGAAGACGCAGTTGAGTTCTTGTTGGCTGGGGCTTCAGCTGTGCAAATTGGTAGCGGCATTGGTAATAAAGGTATTGGTGTCTTTAAGTCGATTTCAAGGGGAATTAGGAATTATTTAGAAAATAAGGGATTTAGAAATGTTCGAGATATTGTGGGACTAGCACACAAGTACTAGATAAAATTCACAAAAGCAATAACCGGGTATATCATCACGCGAATTCCAATCGCTGTTTAAATTAATACCAAATATGTATCCATTAATCGTATTCAGAACATACAAGAATACAACTGACGCAAAACTGCTAGCTCAAATAGCCCTATTAGGCTTTCTGGAAGAGATTCTCTTCTTTCCAAAATTCCTTCTGCGAGTAACTTTAACGTGTTTTGCGTTGCCAGAAAATAGTTTTGCGCCCACTGCCTTTTTTGGGCGATCTATTAAGGGTAAGACAGAAGCATATGGGGCGGAAACAGGACCGATCGTTTCAATTACCTTTCCTGTTCGCCTTCCGGATTCATCATATAGTATTTCGCCGCTGCGCACTCTAAAGCCTGCCTCGAATAATTTAACAACGAACCTGCCACTCCCTGCTAAATGTATTACCTCACCAATGAGTAACAAGCCGAGAAAGGGTGTACAAAGTCCTTTATATAAAGAAATAGTGACTTGATATATTACTTCAATCGTTTGCTTTAAGGGCTAGGGAGGTAAGGTTTAACGGTTTAATATTTTATTCTTATTCTTTTTTTGGATCAGTTTTTCTGCTATTGATTGAATCAGAGTAGATTTTTTTTCCTTCTTGGGAAGCATTACATAGCCAGACCTTACATAAGGTCGCCTAGGATATCTCGCATGATCGTTAGTGTCCTCCCGTGGAGGCTCATAACCAACAGATTTAGCAGCATCGATCAGATCTTCGAGTGATGGATCAAAAACAGAAAACTCCCGCTTTAGTTTGCGGCCATTGCCCCTTGACAGACTTTTGTTAAAATAGTCTAACCAAATGATGTAGTGATCATAATCCTTCAATAAACTTGGTTGATCGGTGACGACATATTAGTTTTGTCTGTAGCCTCCTGACATAGGTTTTAGAATTCCTTTGCATTGTTAAACATCTTATTGAATCAGTGAAATTGGCCTAGCTGTCAACTTGATAAGTACATTCCTTTCTTGACCATCACGTAGGATTTTGAGGTCTGCAGTATCCCCTATTATTTTATAGCGTTCCAAGTAAGTAAGAACATCGTCTATTTTTCTTACCGGTGTGTCGCCAATTTGCAGGATGAGATCACCTCCTAAGGGTATCTGCTGACCATTTATGCTAACTAATTGTTCTCCGCCACGTATACCAGCGTTCGCAGCCGGACTTCCAGGAATTACGTCAATAACCAAGAAACCTCTTGGATCTTTAAGGCCTAGAGCAGTTGCAAGTTCCGGCGTCATATTGGTTCCAGTAATGCCTAACCAAGGGTGGGCGTATGTGCCATTTGTTATCAATAATGGGATCACCTTTTTCATGGTATCAGAGGATATTGCTAAACCAACTCCAGAAAATTCACCTGTATTTGAGAAGATTGCGGAGGTCATTCCTACAACCTCGCCCCTCATGTTAAGAAGCGGGCCTCCCGAATTACCTGGATTAATAGGCGCATCGGTTTGAATTATATCAGGTATGGAATAGCGTGAACTTGAATTAGAATTTGAAGGAAGGAGTCTTCCGAGTCCGCTTACGACTCCCTCGGTTAGTGACCCAGATAAACCAAAGGGATTGCCAATTGCTGCTACCTGTTCCCCAACCTTTATGTTCGTAGAATTGCCCAGTGGGAGAGGTATCAGTTTTTGTGCAGGGACCTTCGGTACATACAAAACTGCTATATCTGTGAACGGATCCGAACCCATCAGCCTTGCTCGATAAATAGTGCCGTCTGAGAATGTGATGTCCAGCATGGTGTTTCCGCTTACTACGTGATGATTCGTAACTATGTGCCTATTCGTATCGTAAACGAATCCTGAACCCAATCGATTTCCACTATCTGAAGACTCAGCTCCATGTATTGCCGTTATCTGAACCACAGAATCTTGTGATTGTTTAAACAAGCTTGGAAGATCCATGTTGCTATTACTTTGTGATGATGCAAGGTTACCTATCACGTGGGAATTCTTGTCTAGGGGAGGCTCGGAAAGCCCAGCTGGGTTCGGTGCTGTCGAGGGTGATACTGCACCAGGGTATGGAATGTTTATGAGATGGAAGAAGTAATTATAACCATAGAGAAGGCTCGCTCCTGCGACAATAGGTATGATTAATAAGAATATTTTTCTCAATATTTCGTATCTTCATATCGCATAAGATCGCTATATATGTCCTAATATGTTTTTGTTTAGGTGATCACGGCTGCTATCAGTTAATTTAAAGGGCCTAGAATGGTATTCGATACCCCTATTGAGCCGGGAATCGGAATCTGTGGAATTTTCAAGAAGCTCAGCTCTAATTGTTAAAAGTTAGTAACCCTCTAGCAAACTAGTTTTGATACCACTGTTAGATATGAGTGCATTAAACATGTGTTACAAGCCACTCAATTCAATTAATGCTCTACAGAAAATCTGGAAAAATGCGCTATATTCTACTACGAGTATTTTATAGAATTTCATCAACGGCGATAGCCTCCTTAATTTAATTTGAGGGCTATTAATTATGATATAGATGACAAAGTTATCAGATAAGGATCCAAAAAATATTTTAGTAATAGGTTCTGGAGGCCGAGAACATGCATTGGGATGGAAACTCCGTCAAAGCAAACACGTCTCCAATATTTACCATGCACCTGGCAATGGCGGTACATCCATAAATGTTGGAATTGAAGCCAATCAAATATCAAGTCTCATTGCGTTTGCAAAGAAATATAATTGCCTCACCATAGTCGGGCCGGAAGCTCCTCTGGCTAAAGGCATTGTAGATTCATTTCATGTTGCTGATCTTCCGATCCTCGGGCCTTCTAAGGAAGGCGCTATGCTTGAGTCAAGCAAAGTTTTTTCTAAACAGTTCATGAAGCAGAATAACATACCGACTGCGGATTTTCGTGTTTTTTCTAATAGCAAAGATGCAGCTGATTACGTCAAAGGAAAGGACTCTGAGACAGTCATAAAAGTTGACGGGCTTGCCGCTGGAAAGGGTGTATTCATAACCAGTCATACCAATGATGCTATTCAGACTATTGAAAACATAATGGATAAAAAGGAATTTGGAGAGGCAGGAAGCAAAATCTTGATTGAAGAGAAATTAACTGGAAGAGAATTATCATTGATAATTCTAACCGACGGAAGCAGCTTCAAATTGCTTGCTTCAGCAAAGGATTATAAAAGAATCCTAGAAAATGATACGGGTCCTAACACGGGAGGTATGGGAAGTTTTTCCCCAGTCCCATTCTTTTCAGAAGAAACCTGCAATACGACATTAAAAAAAATTGTCGAACCGACGATGAGAGGCATTAGGAATTTCTCAGAGCCTTTCAGGGGATTCTTATATTTTGGCCTCATGCTGGAGGAGTTTACTAATGATCCATATGTATTGGAATTCAACGTTAGGATGGGAGACCCTGAATGTCAACCGATTATGTTGAGAATGAAATCAGATCTTTATCAATATGTCAAAGGTACCATAGATCGATTGCTTGATACCATGGAGCCATTTGAATGGAGTCTAGAACATGCAGTCTGTGTAGTCATGGCGTCGCGAGGCTACCCAGGGGACTATAAGAGCGGGTTTATAATTAGGGGAGCTGATTCAGACCTTGGGGAAAAAGTGACTGTATTTCACTCAGGAACTATTCGAGACCACAGTAACCAGTTATTAACAAGTAGTGGAAGAGTCTTAGGAATCACAGCAACCGGATCAAACCTTGAAACAGCAGCAGCACGCGCATACAAGGCTGTAGAAAAGGTCTCTTGGGGCAATAATGAACAGTACTATCGAAAAGATATTGCCAAAGTTATGGGTTAGGTTTCATTACTTTTATGATCTTTTGGTCCGTGACAACCATGTCCACTTGTTCGTCGAGTGTTGTATATGGGAGTGATGCACCCTCCATTAGTTGGAAGTCAAACGCCAATCCGATGGTAAATAGCGGAATTCCGGATCGTCTGAAATGTGATATGAATCTATCATAATATCCCTTACCGTACCCCAATCTGTGCCCGCTTGTATCAAATGCTGTTCCGGGGACTAGTAATAATCTAATGGAATCCGATATCTCTTTGGATTTATTTGGCTCCTTGAGGCCATATTTACCAGTACATAATTGCTCGATCCAATCGAATCGAGCAATCTCATAAAATCTGATCTCACCATCTTCTACCTTCGGCAGGCCAACTTGTTTGCTGCCTAGACACGCGCTTATGATATTTTGAGTCAACACCTCCGAATTGATAGGAAAGTAACTTCCTATTACACATGCTGACAAAAATTCTGAACAATTAATTACCCTATTCTCAATTAGTTTGCTCAACTCATAAATTTCAGGCCTAGATAGAGAATTACGTCTGGCGAGAAATTTCCTACGCAAATGCGATTTAGTATCCAGAGCCATCCTTAAATCTAGTCAATCAAGTCTCGATAGCGAAGCTGCAATCAAAGTATTATTTAGCAACATACTAACTGTCATTGGACCTACACCTCCAGGCACCGGAGTAATCCATGCTGCTTTCTGTGCTACAGACGGATAGTCTACATCCCCACCTAATTTTCCTTTGTATCTTGTGATACCCACGTCGACTACTATGGAACCATTTGTAATCATGTCTCCAGTCAACGTAAACTTTTCCCTGTTTCCAACACCAGTTACTACTAAGTTTGCGTCTTTGATCTCCTTAAGAATATCGTTTGATTTGGAATGACAGATTGTGACGGTAGCGTTCCTCTCCAGGAAGAGGAAGGCAAGTGGTTTGCCGACGAGCTGGCTTCTATTTACTATCACCACATGTAATCCAGAAACATTGATGCCATAATGATCCAGCAGTTCTATTATACCCACAGGGGTGCATGGCTTTAAGTTGCCACGGCCGCTAACAAGCAAACCTATATTTGTGGTGGTTAGGCCGTCCACATCCTTGGAGGGTTTGATAGTGTTCGTGATAATATATGTGTCTAGATGAACAGGAAGCGGAAGCTGCACTAGTATTCCATGGACATTTACTTCATCATTAAGTGATTTTATCAATTCTATCAGCTCTGATTGGGTGCAACTTGAATTGAGTCTGAGGTCCCTCGTTTTCATTCCCAACTCGATCGCGGCTCTCTGTTTGTTCTTAACATAAGTGGCCGAAGCAAGATCGTCTCCTACAAGAACTGTAGCTAAGCAAGGTTCAGTATTCTTAGCCTTCAAGCGATTGATTTCTTTCATAACCCTTGATTTAACGTGTCTTGCAACATGTATACCATCGATTATCTGTGCAGTCAACGCAATAAAAATACAATGGATCCATTTTATTTTGTTTTCCATCGCACAAAGGCGTTAGTTCCAGACACGATTGGGTTAGGCGTTCCTCAAAAGTGTTGATACAGGTTAGGCCGCTGTGTCCCTAGTAATCTTGATCTTTCCTTTCAAATAAGAGTTTATAGCTTTCGGGTAGATCGTGTGTTCCCATTCTAAAATCCTAGCAGAAAGCGTCTCTGCATTATCATGGTCATAGACCCGGACAGCCTTCTGCATCAGAATCCCGCCCGTATCGACGCCCTCATCTACAATGTGTACGGTACACCCTGACACCTTGACTCCATATTTAATGGCCTGGTTCTGCGCATCCAAACCTGGGAAGGAAGGCAAAAGGGATGGATGGATATTCAGAATTCGCGTCTTATATTTTTGTACAAATTGCTTGCTTAAAATTCTCATGTATCCTGCAAGACAAATAAGCATGGAGGATCTTTTTAGGCCCAGATCGTCAAATAAGTTAGCTATCTGTACATCGTAGGCCCATCCCCTTAATTCATTATTTTGGAAAACGATTGTTGGAACACCGAATTTCTTTGCAATTTCAAGGCCCGCCACGTCAGCTCGATTTGAGACAACGATCTCTGGAAGTACATTCTCAATGGTACCCGCTTGAATAGCTTCAAGGATCGCTTTCATATTGGACCCTCTTCCAGATATCATCAGAGCCAGGCGCGTTAAGCTTGGGGCTTCCGACATGTGATACTATAAAATAAACTATAAATAAATGAACTTATGCCCCCCTGGATTATCTAACCGAATAATAGTGTCATATCTGTTTCTACAAGATGATTTAGAACCCATCCAAAAATAGACAGACATATAGCTTGCGAGAGTTTCGTTCATAAGTGTGGCTTATGAAAGTCAAGTATCTTCTAACTGTCAAAAAAATCCCTGATGCGTTATGGAATGAGGCCAGGTTGTTGATAACCCCATCAGAAAAATCAAATAATTCCATTGGACGTCCAGCAGCAGTAGTATCATTTAGGGAGGTATTTGAGGGCATTGCATATGTTTTGGTATATCTTAAGAACTGGTGTTGATGTCAATGGAAGATAATAGATGTTGCCAAATGAGTGTGTGGCGTAGATCCGATGTCTTATAGAAGATTTCAGCAATGATCAATATAAGATATTTGAGAGATTATGGATTAGACTTGCTAAAAAGTGTATGATGCTAAAGTACAAATTCAATAGAAATGACAATAATCTCTTGATAGTAGTATTAGTATGCCCATAAAGGCATCTCTAGGCAGAAATGACTGATTGGATATAATCCAATAGACAGATGTAAGTTAGCTAGTAACAAAACATCATCACGTATTAATAACTGATGGACAAGGTATCTCATTATCTGTTGTTGGTGTTATAACTGCAGCTAATACACACGATGATATGAACGGCAGCTCTAAACACGCTGGATAATAATACCGTAGTTAAAAGATCGTCTAGGACGTACAAAGAAAAACAGAATCTCTATCGATCTTGATAAAGGATATGACTTTTCAAACGATCGAGGCCCAGCAACCGATAAAGGATATTTGGCATAGAAGAGAAACAATCAGTAATAAAGATTAATGGTGGTAGTAATCATTGTCATCATGCTAAAAGAGGATGGGTTGTAGAAACAACTAACTCCTGGCACAACAGGTTCAGAAGACTTTTGGTTAGGTATGAGGAGAAGTTAGGAAGTTATTTTGCGTTAGTAGGAGTATGTTTAGGCTGTTGTATAGTTATCTATAGGAGGATAATTTTGGGATATTTTCTAAATACCCAATGTTAAAATAAAGAGAGAACCCTAAGTTGGTGACCTAGTATTGCGATGGACTATTGATTTAATAAATACAAATATTGTAGCACATAATAGTCAAAAGAAAATATTACTAGATCCACACAGGAAAACTAACTCTGACTTTGTATTTGTGTCTCATGCCCATACCGACCACCTTCATAAGACTAATGGTGGTTGCTTCACATCACTCACTTTGACGTCTAAAGAAACCTCTATCATTGCAAAAGAGAGAGGATATTCCTTAGGCGACATTGTAGAAGAGCACCCAGGCTTTTTGTTATTAAATAGCGGCCACATCTTGGGCTCTAAAGGATTGGTAATTGATGATGAGATTTATTACACAGGTGATCTTTCAACTAGGAGCAGGAGCTTCATGCGGCCAGCTGTATTACCACAAATCGAAACGTTAATTATAGAATCGACTTTTGGACGACCCGAATACATATTTCCGGATTTAACCAAGTTGGTGCATAGGGCCAATATGATTATTTCAGATTGTTATGATAGAGGAATTCCAGTTGTGTTAATGGGATACCAGGTGGGTAAGGCACAGATATTGACCCAGCTTTTTGAGCACTGGGAGCCTATGTACGTATATGATTCCATTCATAGGATAAATTGTCTGTATAGGGATCTTGGAGTTGACCTTAAGGAAGGAAAAAATTTCCAAGATGCCGAAAGGAATGGTAAAATCAGAAAAGGGTTACCATGGATTCTTATTTCGCCGTTAGCGCATGGAAGGAGCAATTTTGTTAGGAGCCTGAAGACAAAATATAATGCAGTAACAATCGGTTTCAGTGGCTGGGCTGTAAAAAAAGGATACAAGTACATGATGGGACTAGATTACGCATTGCCAATGAGTGACCACTGTGATTTCTCTGAGTTATTGGCTGTAGTTAAGAAGTGCCAACCTAAACAGGTCTACACATTCCACGGATTCGCTGCAGAATTTGCTACAACGCTAAACACTATGGGCTTTGAAGCCTATGCTCTACAAAAGGTTACTGATCCTAAAGGGACTCGCTCTAGTCAGTTCAGAGATTCAAAGCTTGATTTTTTTCTATAAAAGCTTTCTATTTATACTGGTCTCTAAAATAAGGTATTACCTTATTACCGAAGAGTTCAATGTTTTTGAAATATCCAAAGCCCCAGAATCGAATGATAAAGTGATTCGTTCCAGCCTTAATAAATTTGTCCAACATTTGAATTACATCATCTGGGTTTCCGACACCAATAGCAGTTCTTGCCACAGAGTCTGGTATTTGCATAGCGGCTTTCTTCATTTGTTCCATCAATTCCGGTTTATTCATGGCATATTCTGTAAAATATCTTCGAAAGTCAAATTCTGAATCTTGTTGGATGTTATGAACCTTGAGAAGTTCTGGTTTATAAAGACTAACTTTAACCGCATTTTTCATCTTGTTCCAAGCTTCCTCTCCATCATCAGTAAAGTAAATATCAACATCATTGGCAAATTGAAAATTGGAAAGATCTCTACCGAAGCTTCGAGCCTTCTCACTAATAAACTCGGCATGATGCCTAAACAATTCTGGAGTATAGCCTATAGGGATCCAGCCGTCCCCATATTTAGAACATAACTCAAGAGTTCTTGGTGCTCCTGCTGCTATGTACACAGGTGGTCTAGGTTTTCGAATAGATTTTGCTTGGAGGCAAGCATTTATCAATTTATAGTATTCACCAGAATAACTCACGTGGTTATCTGGATCGGAGTCAAATAGCCGTTCAATGACCTCTAGCTGCTCCTTGAACTTGGAGACTGGCTTATTGAATTCTATGCCAAAATCGACGACATTCTGTGCTTCTCCTGCGCCTATACCTAAAATAGCCCGGCCTTTTGTTATCCTATCAAGCGTAATCGTTGAAAGGGCTATAGATGAAGGGTGTCTCCGTATAGCGTCGGTGACACAGGTCCCCAATTCCACATTTGTAGTAGAGGCTCCAATGGCAGCTAGCATCAACCAGGCATCATTGACGACAGCATTTTTCCACTGGGGAACATTAGAGTGATCCATAACCCACACAGAATCATAGTCTAACCTGTCAGCTATCTGACAGGCTGTCAGAATTTGTGTCTCATCTAATCCTAAGCGAGCAACATTAAGTCCTTGCGTAAATCCAAATTTAATATTCATACTAGTTAGTAAAAACTCCCTTCATGTTATACCACAGATTCAAGCCCGCCCTCTGATCGATATTCCATTGGTTAGTAGATTCTAAGAAAACAGTTATTTAAATATGAGCTAACGATTTTGATCCCTAACTAACACTATAATTAGACTAAGGTTTGTTAATGCAGGTTATGAAGAAGATTTATATAATAAGCAGCGGTTTTTTTGTTATGCTCTTGCCGGCAGAAATAGAAGCCAAATCTCTTATTCCAGCCATAAGGGCAATTCTTGCAGTAAAATTAATTAGAGAATACAAGATGAAGGAAGAACTTGCTGCAAGGGCACTAGGCATAACTCAGGCCGCTGTGAGCAATTACATTAGGGGCACTAGGGGAGACACAGATTTGATTACCAAGCTTACCTCCTTGCAGGAAGTTATGCGAATGATAGACGAGATAGCCAGGGATCTTGCCGGAAATAATGCATATACTCCTTTTACCATGTCGAAATTCCTACAGCTCTGCAATTATATGCGATTTACTATGATTATCTGTGACGTTCATCATGACATTGAATCAAATATTGATGAACAAATGTGCGAACAATGTAAAGTAAGCATGATTGGTAACAGCCGAATCAATGTTTAGTCATTTATAAATCGATAACACCAGCGCCTCGATTAAACAATACGGCTTCAAGCCTTTTTGATCCAGTTCTTCATTCGCGCTTTCAGTAGTTGACCGAGAATTTGTTCACCCATCATTAGACCCAACGTGCCCTTTTGCCCCCAATACTCTGTAAACCTTTCACTACCATCTGTTTTCACGTTGCATCCTGAAAGCAACAAGGGAACAGGATCATCACTATGACTATTTTTTATGCAAGGAGTAGAATGATCTCCAGAAACTACAAATAGTGCATTTTGAATATTGAGTTTACGCAAGAGTGGGCCAAAAAATGAATTATCGATAATCTCGATACTTTGTTTCTTTCCTTGCCAGTCTCCGTCGTGTCCGTATTCATCAGGTCCTTTGATGTGAATATATACGGCGTCCAAATTATCTAATATATCGGCAACGACAGCTGCCTTAGTCTGATAGTCTTGAACATCACCGGCTTTGAACATCTTCATTCCAAGAACCCTACAAATTCCCACTTCTACCGGCATATCCACGATAGCACCAATATTCAATCCGTATTTGGTGCTCATAGATTCCAGGTTTGGGTACCTGTTACCAGAATCTCGTGCCAAAATCCCGTTAATGGGTTTTAGACCTGACGAAGACCGTACTAAATTAACAGGATGATTTCTTAGTAATTCTGTGGCTTGGCTAGTGAACTCATTTAGAAGCTTCGCTGAAGTGACGGCGGCTTCTGAAGTATCTACGGCCTCACTTTGCATGATTGTTTCCTTGCTTGATGATGCCTTGGCAATTCCAATCCCATTTACTTTAGAATAAGCAGGATCCGTGTTAGAAATTTTTTCAGATAGCGCGTATCTTGCATGCCGAAATCTTATGACAACCCTGTGAGAAATAGTAGGGACGATATTAACCGTGGCATCAGGATCGTTAAATTTGATAGATTTATTAAGGCTTAGACATATGTCGCGAGACTCCCTTTCGTTAACATTCCTTCCTGCTCTCCGATCTATGATTTTAGATTCATTGTCTACTGTAGCAAAATTTCCCCGGAGCGCCAAGTCGCCATTCTTGAAGTCAATTCCTGATCCGATAGCCTCGATCACACCTCTACCCACATAACTACCGTCGTGGAAGCTGTATCCAAGCATATTAAAGACCGCAATGTCAGATTGAGGAGCTATTCCAGTCCCAACACTTAAAACATTACCCATACATCCTCTCTTGGCCAAAAAATCCAAGTTTGGTGTTTTTGCCGCTTCAAGAGGTGTCATATTGCCATAATCTGGATGGGCTAGATCGCCAACTCCATCTAGAAGAACATAGACAATCTTGCATGGTCTTATATACTCATTCATTGGAAGTCAAGAGAATTGCGAGAAATTTATCTCTAATGGAGGCTCAACAAGATTTTCGTCAGCGCTTTTTAGACCTAGGGCGGCCAATCCAGAATATCCACATCATTATTATGTCTTTGATAATTCGTTCATTCTGCTAAATAACTTACAAAGTAGATTACATCACCACTTCACTAATAATCCAGTGTAGTATTAGATGGCTTACCAGTAAGTTCTGGCGATCACCTAGATTATTATTAGTATATGCCTTATTCTCATTTTTTGTTGCTAGCCATTAGTCTTTGTTAGCTCACACGGAAACCTGTTAATACTCAATTCAATTTATCGAGGAAGCAATCTCTGGAGAACCTTTAATTAAAAGGTATCCTACGATGTTTAGAGGCATGACAAGCTAGTTGAGCAATCTCAGAAAAGATTACGTTTTGGATAGGTTTGTAGTTCTTCCGATAGATATTAAGCGTGATAGGGATGACATGAACAAGGATGAGTGTCCTTATTGTCCTGGAAATGAATCAATGACAGAACCTGCACTAATTGCATTAGTTGCTAAAGAGGGCATGTTACAGAGATTATCCGATTCTGACGAAAGTTTTGTCGATGGTTGGTGTGTTAGGGTCTTTCAGAGCAGTAATCCCGCAGTATCCACCCTATCCGCATCGGAGTTTTCAGATAAACCGCATTACAGTGAACCAGCCTACGGGTATCACCAAGTAGTAGTTGCTTCCCCAGATCATAACCAGACATTGTCTCAAATTTCAATTGATCAATGGGCAAACGTACTGCTCGTTGTACAAGATAGAGTGAGATGGTTGTATTCACAAAAGAGTGTGACTTATGTATCGATCTTTGTCAACAGTGGAGCAGGTGCCGGAGGTTCTATATTTCATCCTCATTTCAACATGGTTACGTTCTCTGCGATTCCACCTACAATAGAAATGGAGGCAGAGGCCTATCATAGATATATGAACGATCACGGGACCTGTTCGGCATGTCAAATTCTTGGAATAGAGTCAAGCGGACCAAGACAGATATTGGCGACTGATAGTTTCTTAGCATTTTCACCTTGGGCACCCACTTATCCATATGAATTTTGGATTTATCCAAAGAGACATAGTACTGCCTTTTCAAAGATTACGCAGAAGGAAATAGGCGATTTAGCACTTATGCTACGTGCTACCTTGGGGGGGATGTCTAAGGCATTGAACGATGCAGCTTTTAACCTAGTCTTCCATCTATCGCCGGAAAAGAAGAATAGCCGGCAGATACATTGGCACATCGAAGTTTATCCACAGATGAATACATGGTCCGGCTTGGAGAGAGGTTTTGGGGTTTACGTCAATGATGTAACTCCAGAGAAGTCTGCGGAACTTCTAGGATCAGCCTGTAGGAAGGAGCTAGCTAGTCTTGTTGGTATCACGTGAAGTGATATTATTTATTATGGTGCGCCTAAGGATATTGCATGCCGAAACTTGAGACATGGCTCAGTTTCGCCTCGTTAGGGCTATGCGCGATGTACGTGGCTCTGCTGTTATCATTTTATACTTTTCTGATAGGTCCGAGTGGTAACGGTCCGAACACCGTTGTGGATCCTATTGCAGTAATGGTACAGATAGTTTCTATGTCTGGCGCTCCTGCACTCGTTGTTAGTGGAATTGTGTTTGCGATGACGCGAGGTTCTCGCGATAAGGGTGCAGGGCCAATTCTTATAGCAGCTGGTATTATATTGATTGTAGGTATAATATCGCTCAGATTTATTAGCCCAAAGATTCCGGAAAAGATGATGATATCATCCTTCGATCCAATAAACTACGTATTTATTATTGCTGGATTTGGGGTAGTCCTAATTGGGATATACCAGTTCTTGCATCCTAGAGATCAAAGGAGAAATAGAATCAGGCTAGAATGATATATAGCCTTCAATAGGTGACATTGGTCAAAATTTCACGTAAGGTGGTCTCTACTAATTCTCATGTAAGTATTGGAAGTCTTTATATCCTTCCTAACTTCTCCGCATATTTCTTATATGCTTGAAGGTAAGACCTCTTATCGCCTATATCTATGAACCCGGATTTTGTTCTGAAACCCTTTATTACCCGCTTATCATCAAGTGCTCGTCTAACCGCATCGTCCATTCCAAATGTACTTGATTTTGGGATTAGTTTAAAGAATTCTGGCTCAATTACGTAACATCCAATGTTAATGAGGCCTGTGATTTCAGGCTTTTCTCTCCACCTTGTCACCCTACCGTTGAGGCCATTAGCATTATTACCGCCGTCTAGGTCAATAAAACCATATTTAAGGTTAGTCTTATACGATAATAAGGCCATTGAAAGAAAGGCGTTTGAATCATGATGCTCAATTATCATTTTATCGAGATTAAATTCATAGATAGAATCGCCATACACGCAGACAAAGCTTTCATCCTGAAGATATTTTTCAGCAGTTTTTAACTGACCTGCAGTGGCCAGAGGACGATCTGATCTAGCGTATTCAATCTTCACGCCGAATCTAGATCCATTTTCAAAATATTCTTCTATAGCTCTATGTAGGTAACTCACACAAAGTATAATATGTTCGATTTTCCCGCCTCGTTTGCTCTTTAGCCACTCGATAATAAGTTCCAAGAGCGGCTTGTTCCCAAGAGGCAGCATCGGTTTGGGGATGAAAAAGGTGTAGGGCTGTAATCTGGTGCCCAGGCCTCCAGCGAGGATAGCGGCTTTCATTTGCTATAATTCAATGAAGTTCGAAATCTTCCATTTATAATAACCTTTCACCAGCTTGGCCTAGTAGTACCTTAAGATGTGTTTTAACTTCTTTACTACATCAATAGGCGTAGGCGCAAATACTATAGTCATCGCCTCCTTCCCAAAGTCCCCCTGATGATAAATAATATCTGCAGTAGGATTTTTAAGAAGAGCCTGGTTAATTCCCCAAGCTACTGAATAGCCTTCTCTTCTCTTTGATTGTTTGGGTTCTTTTGTACGATCATAATTGGAAACTGAAAAAAATCTGCGAGCTTCTAGGATACTTCTTGAATTGTACTTTATATTCATCGCGGCTCTCATGTTAGGTCTGAACTTCATGTATCCTAGGATCGCGGCTGCGATATGATTTGAGACACCAAACTTTAAACTCGATACAGGCCTAGCGTTGTCTCCTACTTTAACAATTCTTCCCTTGACAGCCATGATATCATCAATACCACTGGGCTCTGATATAGAATAGGCTAAATTCGACTGAGTTTCGGGTATTAATTTACCAAAATTCGGTGTTGCCTCAATCATCTCGATGGCACGTTGTAGACTAGTATAGACCTCGTACCGGTCTGCAAGCTCGTAAAATTTGAAGAATGGACTATTGATAATGAATTTAGAGCCTATAACAATTCTATTCTTCAAGGAACTGTGCGTAAACTGATTGGCAGATCTACATGCGTCAACAATCGCATAATTTTTAGCGACATATGCAGTCAAAGATGCTGAAAAAGTACAGCCTCCACCATGCATGCGATCATACGTCAGTCTGTGGTTTGATAACTCAAATACCTGATTTCTAGAATTCAGAATAATATCAGTCGAAAATCTACCTGGTAAGTGTCCGCCTTTCAAGACCACATTGTTGGCACCTTTCTTCCTGATTTTCTCAGCAGCAGTTATCGCAGATTGCACAGAATTAATTTTTAGGCCAGATATTACTTCTGCCTCGAATTTATTTGGAGTAGCCACAGTTGACAGTGGCAGGAGATGAGTGATTAGGTCTGTAACGGCGCCCGAATTTAAAAGTCGTTCTCCAGTTCCCGCGATCATCACCGGATCCAGTATCATTGGAATTTTGGACTCTTTCAAGACTTTTCTGATTGAACTGATGGCGTTTTTTCCATACACCATTCCTATCTTAATTGCATCCGGAGTTATGTCATCTAATATTGCTTGAATCTGCTTTTCAATCATTTTTGGTGAAACTTGTAGAATTCCTGAAATTCCAGATCCTGTTTGAGAAGTGATGGTCGTGAGTGCTGTGCAGCCATACACTCCAAGAGAAGAAAAGGTTTTAAGATCAGCCTGAATTCCCGCGCCCGCAGAAGAATCGCTGCCCGCAATCGATAATGCAATTTTCATTAATTTATTTCACCGGAAATATCCTTAGCCGTCAGTTCCATCCAGGTCTATTATACTGCGTCGTTGTCATTTCCGACTTTATTCGGGGGGAAGAATTAGGACAGATTAAAATCTTAAACTCCAATAGCAGCTACCTTGAGTAAAATATCTTTATTTCTTGCGCTTCGCGAAAGGCTCCCATAAGTCGTTTACCATTATCGGTTCCCTTGTCAATTTTAATTCTAGCTTTTTTACCAACCTGGCTGCTAAATATGTACTCGTTATCTACGTGGATATCTACCATCTTCCCGACCAGAGAGTCCGGCAGGTATATCGAGATTGATGAACCACTTTCATCAAATTCAAAATTAATTTCGCGTTGACCCGCCGAATTTTTCGCATCCACATCTAGCTTTATTCCGAGAATTTTTTCCAATTCAGAAACTGTAGATCCTCCTTTGCCAATAATCCTCGGGACTGCATTTTTATTGACCAAAATTTGTGCTCGATTGTTCGATAAAATGGTTATCTCTGCTTCGGGATCAAATCTTCTTATTACATCCTTGATTCTTGACTCTGCCAATTTGAACATCGGATTATCAGAGATAGAAGAATTTGCTTCTACAACCGGTACAACTACATTTTCCTCGCCGTAGGTGTATATTTCGTATTCAACCATCCCAGACTCGAAATCCCTAACCTCAACTAACGGTCTGGCGAGGTCGGCTTCCGCCATTCCACTAGGTACCTTCACCGTAAGTGTTACTTCATACACCTTTTGTATTCGCCCTCCCTTGATGAAGATTATAGTGTCTAGAATATGGGGAATCATTCCCAGTTCAACCCTGCCTATAAACCTTTGAATGGCGTCAAGCGGGCTACTGGCATGAACCACTCCTACCATTCCAACTCCCGCTAGTCTCATGTCAGAAAACACTTCAAAGTCGGGTGCCCTTCTGACCTCATCGAAGATTGTATAATCCGGTCTTACTAGTAAGAGAATATCAACTGCCTTCTCAAAACTTCCTTCCAATGGCGCGTACTGAGTTACTTCATCTGGAACCTGTAAATCTCGTGGAGATTCGAAGGTTTTTACTATTTTTTCGTTTGATACATAAAATTCTGCCAAGCTGCTAGCAAATGTGCTTTTTCCCGAGCCTGGAGGGCCGGAAATAATAATGCCTTCGGCTCCAGTAGAAAGCTTCTCAGTTAGTTTTTTCGAAATAGAATAGTCACCGAGGGTGAGCTTCACTATTGGCTTTACTATGGTTACCTCTATCGCGTCAGAGAACGGTGGTCTAGTGATAGAAATGCGGTACTTTCCATATTGTATGACGGTCGCGCCGCTTCTGCTAATTTCAAGCTTTCCAATGCCGCTGACTCGCGATGCTTCACTTATTTCAGTTATTATGGACGAGATTTCTTTATGGGACGTACCAACTTCCTTGATCCGGGTGAGCTTAAAGTTGTCGGGGATGCCTTTTTTGGCAAATGGGCAGACACCTTCCTTTATATGCACACTCATTGTGTTATCATCAAAATAATCCTCGAATGAAAGATTTGACGTCTTAGGAGGATTTGATATGTACAGGGATCCCACCCCCTGAGCTTCTGCGACCAATGATTGGACAAAGTCAGCGGTTACAAGTGTAGCATTTTCGTTTAAAGCTACATCCTTGATCATGGCATCAATTCTGCCACGTTTAGCTAGTTTAATATCCTCAAGGTCGGGCCGTTCTCCAACGAAATTGAGAAGAATTTCATTTTTTAAACATAGATCCCTGATTCTTTTGACTTCTTCTAACCCTACAAACCCATGTTCTTTGTTAACCGACGCCTGTGATTGGAGTTCATCTAATACGGCCAGAGGAATGATTACTTCGCTGCCGCTTTTGATCCTCCCGAGCTCTAGCATTCTTGTTATTTCCCCATCAATGATAATACTAGTATCTAGCACGAATTTTTTGGAATCCACTAATTCAGAATTAGATTTACATCTTAAAGTATTTTTTTTCTCAGCTTTAGCGGGGCAATTGATTGGTCTGAGCTACTACGCCAGTTCATAGAGGTTGCCGCACGATTACGTAGCTAATCAATCGGTAGCAAGCCAACTACCCTTCAAGTCGGTACGATTTCACTATTTACAGTCGAGTTGTAAATTGGCGAGAACAAAATACGAAAAGTACTTTAAAAAGAAAATTGGTTTATCAGCTATGAAACTAAATGGGAAGGTTGCTATTATTACCGGAGCAACCGGAGGAGTGGGTAAGGTCACGGCAAAGAGATTGCTTTCAGAGGGATGCAAAGTTGTGTTAATTGGCAGAGACAGAACTAAATTATCTGAGATTAATGCTGCCTTCGGCAACAAAAGAGATGTTTTGGCCGTACGCACTGATATTACAAAAGAAGCTGAAGTTTTGAGCGCTATTGACCAGACAATATCGAAATTTGATACAGTTGATATTTTAGTAAACAGTGCTGGCGTAATTAGCGATCCCACTCCCTTTCATTTGATGAACGACGACCAGTGGAATTTGCTAATCAATGTGAATCTGATAGGTACGTTCAGATTCATCAAATCTGTCTTGCCAATAATGATCGAAAAAAATGCTGGGAATATAATAAATATCTCATCTTTACTGGGAATCAGGTCAATAGCAAACGTTCCACTTTCTGTCTATGGTGTAACCAAGGCAGGAGTAATAATGCTGACAAAGAGCATAGCAGTTGAATATGGGCAATTTGGTATAAGATGCAATTGTATTGCACCTTCTACTATTAAAAGTCCCATGATTGAGCCATATCTTCAAGATGACAATGCAAGGCATATGCTTGAATCCTCTTTTCCCTTACGCAGCATAGGAGAACCGGAGGATATATCGGGGGTGGTAAGTTACTTGTCTTCTGAGGACGCGAAATGGATCACAGGAACGGTTATTACGGTCGATGGTGGCATCTCTGCTAAACAATGACATGGCTTTGAGGTAAAGTCAAGAAACTTTTCTATTTTATAAATTTAAGTATGATGAATCCATCACGGTAGACTATTGCTGGATAATTTTACCTCCGGTATTATTCTACCTGTTATGATTTCGTGAATATTTTCAGTCTTAGCATCAAATGATAGCAATAGCACATAATTCAGTGTATTATCAGAATCAGTTATAGGAATAGTTGCCCTTACAAGTTTCGAATAGTGAGAGCTTGCATAATGGATCTTTCCAAGATGGTACTGCCATCTTAGTCTTGTGTATTGCCTAGTTGCTGCTGTGATAGCATATTGAGCTCTCTGCTCAGGTGTCAGAAGAGGTTTCAGACCCTCTCTCTCAGCGACTCCTAGAAGAACGCCTTCGCTATTTGCAAGACCTGCAAATCGAATAGACTTATCTAGATGTACAATCCTGTCACACAATCCTTGGAAATTATCTTTCAATAGGTTTATTGCGTTGACAGGTATATTTGGATTTTTACGAACGTTTATCTGGAAAGAAAATAATGAGTCGTCTGAAACTTCCAATATGTAAGGCGGTTTTCTTCATATGTTCATTGAGTAGATGGCAAATACTTTAATTTGATCTAACCCGACGATAAAAAACAGGATTCAGTTGAAAAAAGGAGCATTCGCATCAGTAGACCCACTTTGCATCGGAATCATAGGAGGAGGTCAGCTTGGAAAAATGCTTTCACAAGAGGCAAAAAGACTGTCACTTAAGGTCCTGATTTTAGATCCCGACCCGAATTGTCCGGCGGCAAAGGTTTGTGACGATTTGATTGTTTCTGACTTTAAAAATGATAGTTCGCTTAAATTGTTAGCTAGTAAATCTGATTTGCTTACATACGAAATCGAGTTTACCAATTCTGCAGCATTAAAGGAACTAGGATCGCAAAATTACGAGATCCGCCCATCACCTGAAACGCTTTATATTATACAAAATAAGTATAGACAAAAAATTTTCATGAAGAAAAATAAGATTCCTGTTCCTAATTTTGCTCTCATTAACTCAGAGAAAGAGTTAGTTAGGAATGCAAGGGACTATGGATTTCCAGTGATCCTTAAGGCATGTGAAAATGGTTATGACGGAAGGGGCAATTATTTCATAAGGTCTACGGGTGAAATTCACGACGCTTTACGATACTTTGCTGGTAGAGAATGTATGCTCGAAGAGTTCGTCAAGTTTGAAAATGAGATATCGATTATGGTTGCAAGAAACATGAGGGGTCAGATTGAATGTTTTCCTGTAGCGGAAAATCGTCACAAGCAGGGGATCCTAGATCGGAGTATTGTTCCAGGCAGGGTATCAAATGTTGTCAAGAAAAAAGCTAGAAAAATTGCATGTAATATTATGCATGCTTTTAAGACTGCCGGCATCTTTGGCATAGAGATGTTTGTAACAGCCGATGACAAGGTAGTATTAAATGAAATTGCCCCCCGCCCACACAATTCGGGCCATTACACTATCGAGGCCTCTTCAGTTTCACAATTCGAGCAACACATAAGAGCTGTGTTGGACCTACCGCTCTCTAAGCCTGAATTATTGTCCCCTGCTACGATGTACAATATTCTAGGACCAAACGAATTTCAAGGTTCCTATAAATTGGAAGGAATAAAACCTCTCTTTGCCGTGCCAGGAGTAAAACTTCATCTATATGGGAAGTCGATAACCAAACCTCGTAGAAAACTTGGTCACATTACTGCAGTTGCGAATTCCTTAACACAATCCATGCGAAGAGCAGAACTCGCTCGTCGATCGTTAAGGATAGTTGAGGCAAATTAGAGGTGAGTAGATTTATCACGCAGTAGCGTAGGTATTTTGATGGGAAGTGAATCTGATCTAAGTGTTATGCTAGAGGCCGCCGAAATATTAAAGCTCTTTGATGTAAAATACGAAATCAGGATTGTTTCTGCCCATAGAACCGTGGATAAAATGATTGATTATGCACGGACTTGTAGGAGCCGCGGAATAAGGGTTATTATCGCCGGAGCTGGCGGTGCAGCTCATCTACCTGGGATGCTAGCATCGCTAACCACTCTCCCAGTCATCGGAGTACCAATAAGAATTTCGTTTGATGGCGTAGATTCCCTGCTTTCAATCGTACAAATGCCATTTGGAGTGCCAGTGGCTACCGTAGCAGTGAACGGTTCGAAGAATGCGGGACTCTTGGCCTGCCAGATCCTCGCACTCGAAAATGAGGAGTTATCAAACAAGCTCTATGAATATAGAAAGGAGATGGAGCAACGGGTATTGCAAAGTGCTGAAGACGTAGAAGGCAAGTTGAATTGATTTAACACTTTCGATTCGGCTAAGTTTAACCCACTCCGGTAATGGCTAGTGCCTTTTTTGTTATCGCAAGATCAAATTGGTTGATATTCTAATCCTCGCCCTTCATTTCTTTCCTAGTTTTAAAAATCGGCGTGATTCCGAGTGAAGTATAGTCGCCCGTAGAACAAGTAAAGCAAAGTTGGTCTTCCGAAATTCCAATAGCCTCAGCCAAGGTAGAGGTATCATTATATCCTGTAAAATCGGCACCAATTATTTTCGATATGTTGGAGCCAATTTTTTCAATGGAAGTTTCATTCCTTGTCTCTTGATATGCGATAAGCTCTTCCTGCGAAGGGAAATCTATACCAGCATAACATGGGAATCGAATTGGTGGATAAGTAACTATCATGCTAATTTCTTTAGCACCAGAAGAACGCAGCATTTTTACGATGGAGTGAGAGCTGGTACCTCTAACTATACTATCATCGATAACAACGACCTTTCTCTTCTCTATAACGTCTCTAATAGGTATAATTCCCTTGTTAATTTCTACTCTAGTTTCTCCATATGGTTCTATAAAACTGCGCATCGAACCCTTTTTACTATATCTATTTTTTAACAACCCTTCCTCAAATGGTAATCCAAGTGCTTCTGAATATCCGAGAGCTGCAGGTCTAGCTGAATCTGGTACAGGAATCACTAAATCGGCATCGACAATCGGGTATTTTTTAGCAAGGAGTTGTCCAATTCGTTTTCGAGCCGCATATACGTTTACTCCTTCCATTATGCTAGTCGGGTGAGCAAAATATGTAAATTCAAAAGCGCAGTGGGCGTGAGGCTCCTCTGCGAAACGTTCGCTTTTGATGCCTTCTTTGTCTAGTTTTATGATTTCGCCTGGTTCTACGTCTCTCAGTAGTTTCGCCCCAACTGCTGAAAAAGCACAAGATTCTGATGCGATCATGTATGTGTTGGTTTCAGTATGATTTCCAAGTACTAATGGCCTGAATCCCCTGGGGTCCCTTGCGGCATAAACAGAAGAATTATCTGTCAAGAACATGAAGCAAAATGAGCCGACTATCTCACTTTTTAGGATGGAAATAGAATCAGTCATGCTAGGATTTTTTTCCAAGTGCATGATTAGTCGTTGAGCAGCTACGAGCGTATCACTCATTGTATGAGGAGTGAACGTACAGCCTCCTACCATGCCAGACATTTCTTCCACGTTCGCTATGGTACCGTTATGAGCTACGCACAGATCCTTTACTTTTATAGGTTGAGCGTTGCTCAGCGTACTTTTGCCAAAAGTGGAATATCGAACATGTCCAATTGCGATATTAGATTTATATTTTTTGGATATGCTTTTAAATTCAGAAGCTGATGCAGAGACTAAACCCAGTCTTTTGAATGGCATTTTATTTGGAACAGCGATGCCCCATGCTTCCTGTCCGCGGTGCTGTAGAGCTCTCAGACAATCAATTACAAGTGGAGTGACATTATCACCGTTAATTGAAAATGCGCCAAATACGCCGCAATTCTCATGTACCATTACCATAACCACATAAATTTATTTCCTTTATGACAGGCATTCGAAATTGTATACCATTCATGAGTATAAAGATGTGTGATCGACTAAGATCCAAATGTACATTAAACTCTCATAATCGACTAAAAAATGTGTCGCAGTCAATAATTTGCGATATTATCAAAAAGGTATAACACAATGATGGCGACTGGGATAGTAGGTTCGATTTTCCCTGCCAGTCGGGTCAGCTTAAGGAATTCTGTTCCATGATGGTTCCTAATCTTCCATAGCTTCTGACCATACTCTTGTGAGATAGCGTCACCGGGCCTCCCATTTTTGTATGATATAAGATTGCATCTGATCCCTTGCTAGTTGCTGTTCCTATTTCAGAATATTTTAGGCCATCTATAGCAGAAAGTATCCTGTGAACCCCATCACTGTCATCGGTACCTACTACATATCGAGAAGGGGATTCAGAAAATATAAGATCGTATATAGTAGAGCAGGTGTTAGGTACCCTATCTAAATATACTTGTAAGCCATTTTCACCAGCCATTGCCATCTCACAAAGTGATATTGCTAGACCTCCTTTTGAGCAATCATGAAGAGATCTTACAACATTGCCACGAATTAGCTTTAAGACAGCTTTCGAATTCAGTCTATCTACGTTCAGGTCTACAGTCGGTATTCTTCCATTTTCTTTGTTTCCAGTAGCTTCATAAAATTCTGAACCACCCATTTCATCTTTCGTATTACCAATTATAAATATAGATTCATCTGAACTAACGCCTGGTTGCATTATCCACTCTGACCGATCAATTAGCCCAATTGCACCAATCACAGGCGAATGCTTGATAGGGCCTTCTGATGTTTCGTTATAAAAGCTAACCTTTCCACCGACTACTGGGAGATCCATAAAAGTACAATAATCAATAATTGCCTGGACTGTTTGTTTAAAAGCCCAGAAAATCTCGGGTCTTTCTGGGCTACCGAATTGGAGATGATCAAAGATTGCAACTGGATTACCACCAGTAGAGACAATGTTTCTACAGACTTCTGACAGGACGTTTAAAGTACCCTGATATGGATCGAAATTACACTGCTTAGAATTTCCATCGAGTTTAATAGCTAAGAATTTTCCGTTCTCTAAACTAATAACACTCGAATCAGCCTCTCCTGGCTTCAACGTAGTTCTAATACCAACATCGTAGTCGAACTGTTGATAAATCCATTCTTTGCCGGCGATGTTAGGATTTCCCAAAAGTTGAAGGATATTGTTAGCGATATCTGTAGGACGCATGCCAAATTGGGGAACTGGTTTAACACTCCTAGATTTCGGAGCGGCAGATCTTCTATCAATGAGGGGGGCCCGACAAATAAACAATGACGGCATATTCATGATTACCTTTCCTCTGTCTCTGATGACTAGGTTTTTCTTTCCTTTTACGGATCCAATTATTGAATATCGTAAATTATACTTTTCAAGAACCTTTAGTAGGTTTTTCGATTCTTTTTGGCTTGTGACGACCAGCATTCTTTCCTGAGACTCTGATATCATAATTTCTGAAGGCGACATTCCATCCTCCTTGACGTGTATTTTTGAAATGTCTATCTCAAGTCCTTTTGATAACATAACTGATATTTCAGACAGACAACAAGAAAGTCCTCCACCACCAAGGTCTTTCATGGCTTTAATCAAGCCTTTGTCGACTGCTTCAAGTAATCCCTCTATCAATAGCTTCTCAGTGAAGGGATCTGGTATTTGAACAGCGGATCGATCTTCTGAATTTAACTCCTTTGAGGCAAATGAAGAGCCGTGAATGCCATCTCTTCCCGTCTCGCCGCCTACCAAGAGAACTACGTCGCCTAGGTTTGATGTATTCGGAACAATCTTGTTACGCTTACTGATTCCAATCGCGGCCACGTCAACCAGGCAGTAATTGCTAAATCCACTATCAAATTCCATTTCTCCGCCAACTGTAGGAATGCCTATGCAATTTCCATAATCTGCAATGCCCTTAGTTACATTTCTCAATAGCCATCTGGACTTCTGCGATTGTCTTTCAGAAATATGATCGATTGGGGCAAACCGAAGCGCATTTAGGATGGCAATAGGCCTAGTCCCTAATGAGAGTATATCTCTGATGACTCCGCCCACACCGGTGGCTGAGCCCCCGTATGGTTCAACCGCGGATGGATGATTATGGCTTTCAATGTGAACAGCGAGCACGTAACCTCGACCAATATCTAACAGAGCAGCGTCAGACGCAACACCTTGCAGGACGTATTTACTCTGATTGGGAAATTTCCTAATGAACTTTTTTGATGATTTGTACGAACAATGCTCCGACCATTCGGCGCTGATGACATCAAGCTCAAATTTGCTCGGTTTACGACGTAATTTTTTTCGCATGTATTGATCTTCGGCCTTCGTGATGCTAGACATGGTCCTCCCACCTCACAGAATTTCAATGGTCAGAGAGACTGGCGCGCAGAGACTCGAATATCAGACGTTCCCTAGAATCATGCACTTTTAGTCTTCCCCGAAGTGCTACTGCTCTCTCCGGATGAGGCATCATACCCACTACGTTACCTTGCTCATTACAGACTGCTGCAACGTCATTCATTGATCCATTAATGTTTTCGTCAATATATCTAAATAGTATCTGTTTATTCCTTTTGAGTTTTCTAAATGATTCTATATCGTTAATGTAACGACCTTGGCCATGGGCAACAGGAATAGATATAACCTCTCCTCTCTTGAACAGGCTTGTAAATGGGGTGGTGTTATTTTCTACCACAAGATTTGCTCGCTTGCATACAAATTTAAGAGATGAGTTAGTTGTCAGTGCGCCAGGAAGCAAGTCTGATTCAACTAGAATCTGAAAACCATTACAAATCCCCAAAATCGGAACATTCTGCTTGGCCATCTTTTTCAATTGTTCAATTACAGGACTGTGGGCAGCTATAGCACCTGCACGTAAGCTATCGCCATATGTAAATCCGCCAGGAATGACAAATGCATCGTATTTCCCTAGGTCTATTTTAGTGTGCCATATAAGCTCTGGTTCTATCCCGGCATATTGCGTAAGGACAGTTTGGACGTCCCTTTCACAATTGCTACCTGGAAAAACTAATACACCAACACGAACCACGGAGCGATAGTACAGTTAAACCGGATTTATTGATTTCTTTCTGGTTCGTTCTGACTCAAATAATTACAAAAACACTTGAAAGTTATTGGAAAACCACCATGCCATGATATCAAACTCATCTCGAGGTCATCAGTAAATACTTCTTTAGCTATGTCTGAAGTATATTTATTGGCGTTATCTCTCCTAACTGATATAGTAGCAATTTTGCATACTGAACAACGCTACTAAGCGGTTTGTTACTCCTTTAAAATGGTTCCGATTACTTTCACTGTGCAGTTACTCAATATCGGATTGAAAATTCTTAATTCCTCACAAATCCTCCTAACGATTTTCTCTGCATGTTTGGGATTTCTAGCCCTTACTTTCATTTTTAGGGCCTTTGCTGATCGAATGGATTCGACTACTGAATATCCATCCTTCAAAACCAAGTCTCGAAGAATTGTGTCCCCTTCTGGATCACTAATATAAGGTTTATTTTCTATATTAACAAGCACTACAAACCTCGACTCTGTGGATCCATTGTTTTTCATATCTTTGTATAAAATACGGTTATAATTAAAGGAAATTTGGGGCCAACAAAGTATTAATTACGTCAGATGAACTCGATCAACACCAAAGTTGCGGTCATGTAGCTCAGCCTGGTTAGAGCGAAGGTTTTGTAAACCTTAGGTCGTGGGTTCGAATCCCACCATGACCTTTGACTTTCATTTATTTTCACAACTGCCCTTTAGAAGTTCTGATTCAGGCTATCGCCACGATTGAGCGACGAGAAAATTATTATGCAGCTATCTGAATCTTCTGAGGAAGAAGTATTTATCGACGGCATGTTCAGGAGTGTATGCTTGAAACTCGTGCGACAAGGCAAGGTGAAAGACATTTATGAATTAGACAATGGCCATTTGTTATTCCATTTTTCCGATCGCATTTCTGCATTTGATATCAGAATGGCAACCTTGGTACCACATAAAGGCGAGATTTTATGCAGCTTCGCTAAATTTTGGTTCGAGTACCTTGATTTTCCGAATCATATGATAGCCGTCCCGAAAAAAGACATGATGGAAGTAAGGAAGCTAAGGGTTATCCCACTAGAATTCGTCGTAAGAGGATATTTGTACGGAAGTTTATTCGATAGGTTCAGAAACAATGAAAATAATGGAAGGCTATTTGGTGAATCCTTCAGGCCGTTAAAGGCCGCAAAATTACCTTTTCCAATTTTGGATCCTTCAACGAAATCTGACTTACACGATCTATCGATTACTAAAAGAAAAATATTAGAGTCAGAAATCCTATCAGCGAATGAATATGAATTTCTTGAACAGGCATCAATTTCGTTATACAACAAAATGAGTGCTCTAGCCGAGAAGGCCAAGTTCATTATTGCTGACGTGAAGTTTGAATTCGGTAGGGATGCTGATAATAGAATAATTCTGGCTGATTCTATAGGTCCTGATGAATTTAGATTGTGGCTGAAGTCCAGTTATCTTCCTGGAAGTGATCAAACCAGCTATGATAAACAGCTCCTGAGGGATTGGCTAAAAAAATCAGGACTTATGCAACAGATTCTTGATAATAAGATTAAAAAGGAGTCGATTATAATCCCACCTGAAATTACTCATGAACTAACAAAGAGGTACAATTTTGCATTCAAGGAAATATCTGGACAAGCTCACTAATCTTAATATTCGAACAATCCTTTTAGCATTTTATTCAGATGTTATCTTCAGAGTTCCTTTTGATGAAGGGTCTTGTAATAGCCTTCTCATCACTTTTGGCATGTCTACTGACCCCTTGTCACAATTGATACAGAGAGTTCTGGAGGAAATAAAATTTGATTTCCTTATGACGACTTCGGTTTGGCTAGACAAAGACAAACGCTTATCACCTCTTCCATTAATCTGCATTATGGCATTTCCGACCGAGATCTCCATCCTGATCACTGCGAGATCATCCTGAATTCTGCTTTTCAAAAGATCATTCAAATCGTAGCAAGCCTTGCTTGCTCTTACGCCTATAATGCAGTCGCCTCTTAGCGTCAGATGTGAGTCTGTTGTGACTTCAATAGTCCTCGGATGTAGACATCTAATATTGTGATGACCGTAAAAGACGATCTCATCCTCAGGCATATTGAAAGTAAGACGTGGATGTTATTATGGGATATAAATATAACTAAGGTAAATTTAAATTAAACTCTACAAAGTAGTAGAAAATGTATTGTTACCAGCAGCAGCAGGATATGATAGAGCGATTACTGTATTTTCTCCCGATGGCAGACTTTATCAAGTTGAATATGCAATAGAGACTGTTAGGAGAGGCACTTTAGCCATTGGGATAAAAACTAAAGGTGGGGTGATTCTAGCAGTAGAGGAAAAGGCAAGGAAATTGCAAATCTCGAACGTGACTCAAAAGATTTTTCAAGTTGACGATCACATTGGTGTAGCAGCAGCTGGATATATTCCTGATGCTCGAACCCAGATTGATCATGCCAGATTTTTTGCTCAAAGCAATCGCTTAATCTACGACGAACCAGTTGATGTGGAAGGGGTTGCTAAAAATATTGCAGATATGGCCCAACAGTTCACGCAATATGCAGGTGTTCGACCGTTTGGCGTAGCGCTTATACTTGCTGGTGTGGATGCGAACGGTGCATCGCTGTATCTTACAGATCCAAGTGGTACTTATATTGGCTATGATGCAGTTGCCATAGGTGCCGGTAGCGATCAAGTAACTGAGTTCCTAGAGAAGAATTATAAAAATGAGTTATCCATGGATGAGGGAGCAGCATTGGCTATGGAATCCATTTATCTTGTCAGTGAGGAGAAAACGGGTACTCGACACATCAAGATGGCGATGATAAATAATGAAGACAAAATCATGAGGAAGATAGAAGAGCAAGAAATCGAAAAGTATGCTGCAATCTCAAAGGATCGGCAGAACAAGGGTGAACCGTGAGTTTGTTCTATCCTTTATGAAACACGCGAGATATATTAGCGCAGTTTTATATTCAGTATTCATCACATGAACAATATAATTGGTAAGAGAGCGCCTAATCTAAAGATTTCAGAATGGATTCAAGGAAAGCCAACTAATATTGATAAGGAAAGAGACAATGTAATTCTAGTCGAGGTATTCCAAGTTAATTGTCCTGGTTGCTTTATTTATGGGATCCCGGAAAGTATTAGGCTGTATAACCAATTCAGAAATAGTAATTTTAAGGTATTGGGGTTGGCAACAGCATTTGAGGATTATGATAAGAATAATTTAGAGAATTTGAGAAAACTGGTAGAAAACGGAGAAGTAATAGGTGAGACACAGAGAGTACTATCACAATATGGTAAGATAAGGGATACAAATAAGCTAACCTATCGGATTCCTTATCCGGTTGCAATGGATGATTTACAACGACTTGATACAAACCCCACCGAGAACAGAGTCATGGACTTCATTGAAATTAACATTGAAAACTTTAGATCGTATCCAGAGGAAGAAAGACAGAGAATTATTGCAAACGTAAAGCAATACCTTAAGACTAAAATTTATGCTGCGAAAACTTTTGAAGAGTATGGATTGAAGGGAACACCCTCAAGCATTTTAATAGATAAGAGGGGCCATGTGCACGACATAAGTTTTGGATCTAGCAATTCCTTAGGGTATCTTATTGAGCAACTGTTGATGGGTTAAATGCTCCGAAGTTCCGAGCTGTGGGTAGCAGTTCCAGATTCTTCACTTTCCGATCAGGGAACTAAGCGTGACAAGAGTATGATGGTTTCCCAGATTGCTAGGGCTTGCTCAATATTTCGAGTCACGAGGATTTACATCTATCATGATAAAACCGCTCGATTTACAAAAGTCGACCTAAACTTGCTCAAAATCATATTGAAATTTCTCAATACCCCTCCTTATCTTCGAAAAATGGTGTACCCAATCGTGGATCAGCTTCAGTTTTCCGGGTTACTTCATCCGATTATTGCTCCTCATCACAAGCCGTTTCAGAACCCACATCAGATTAATGAAGGTGAGGTGCGAGTTGGATTGATTGTTCAAAGAGGCGGTGTTCTTTACGCTAACGTTGGTTTGAAGGAACTAGTAAGGTTTAAGGGAAATGCCCGAATTGATAGCATTTTAAATTTAAAATTTATGGCTGCTTATCCGCATCACTATGTGGTGGAGGCAACGGCAGAAGATATTGGGGATAAATACTGGGGATACAAAGTGTTAGAGACGGTTGATTTGACCTCCTTGATGAGAAATCAACTTAATGCGGTATTATTGTTGACCTCAAGGGCGGGAGTGGAGCTGAGGAAGATCGAGGGACGTCTCATTAGGCGTCTTAGATCTGCACAAAGCTTGTTGATAGTATTTGGTTCTCCAAAGAGCGGCCTTGCGCAAATTCTGAAAAATGAAAAAACAGATATCAAGTCCTTTGAATTTGTCGTTAATTCATTTCCAATGCAGGGTACAAAAACCGTAAGGCTTGAAGAAGCGATTTTGGGCACTCTAGCCATAGTAAACTATATTCTCTCATCTCCTCGAACTGAATGAGTGGGCATTACAAACTCTAACACTAGCCATCTAATCTAAAGTAATAAATTTATTAAAGGCTAACTAGAGCGTTGTTTTGTTAATAGTATGGGTCATCGTAAATATAGCGCTCCTAGAAGAGGAAGCATTGCTTTCAGGCCTCGTGCACGAGCCAAAAGTTTAGAGGCTAGAATGAGGACTTATCCAACAGGGCGATCTGACGGAGCCAGTCTTCTTGGGTTCGCGGGATTTAAAGTCGGAGGTATCGAGGTTTTGACGGTAGATGATCGCGAGAAAACTCCCAATTTCGGAAAGCAACTCCTGAACCCTTCGACTGTTATTGCTGTTCCTCCGATCAGAATCATTGGCATCCGAGGGTATGCTTATCCGGAATATGTAAAACAAGTGATTTTTGACGTGTACGGAAAAGATACGGTAAAATACCTGTCTCGCAAATTAAAAATAAAATATAGCGAGGAGCAATTCAGTAAAGCAGAATTGGCTCTTGATTCGGCCAAAGAAATCGTAGCTTTGGTATGTGTAGTTCCGCATGAGATTGGTATATCTCAGAAAAGACCGTTTATTTTTGAAATTCCAGTTTCCAGCCAGGAAACAAAGAGGGCTTACGAATTTTTGAAGGAGAGGCTAGGCAAAGAGGTCAAGATTAATGATGTATTTAAACCTGGGCAATATATTGATGTTTCAGCAATTACTAGGGGAAAAGGAGTTGAAGGACCGATCACCAGATTCGGCGTGAAGAGGAAGCAACACAAGTCCAGGAAAAGTGTTAGAGCAGTTGGAACTTTGGGTCCTATCTCCCCGGCTGTCGTAATGTATACTGTACCCCGGCAAGGTCAACGGGGTTTTCATCAAAGAACAGAGTATAATAAGCGTATATTATTAATCTCGAATCCTGAACATGACAAGGTAAAGGGAATCAATCCTAAAGGCGGTTTCAAGCACTATGGAGTAATAACTAGCGATTACCTGGTCGTGAGAGGATCCATACCGGGAGTACCAAAGAGGTTAGTGAAGATGAGGCAGCCGCTGAGATATTCTCATCGAAAAATAACAGAACCAAAAATCTTGGAGGTTATGACACAGCAGTGATGAAAGCTCGAGTATCTGAAATCGATGGGACTTTATCCGGAGAGATGGAGCTTCCTATAGTTTTTGATACACCAGTTAGGGAGGATATTATTCACAAGTCTTACGTTAATTTACTGTCACATAATTTTCAAAAACAAGGCCGGTATCCCATGGCCGGAGAGGTCGTAAGTGCTGAATCTCGAAATACTGGACAAGGGATCGCGAGAATCGCTAGAGCACGTGGCGAAGGCTTTCCAAGGGCAGGACAGGCCGCGGGAGTCGCAGGCGTCAGACATGGAAGAGTAGCGCACCCTCCAGAATCGTGGAAAAAGACTTACAAGAAAATAAATAAAAAAGAGAACAAATACGGCTTGTGTTCTTCTATTGCTGCTACTAGTAATAAAGAGCTAGTTGAAAGACGTGGTCACAAGCTAGGAAAAATTGGCGGTCTTCCAATAATAGCATCGAATGATATTGAATCTATTGCAAAGGCCAAGGATTTGAAGAATGCACTAGTCAACTTGGGTATTGGCGAAGATTTACAAAGGGTCGAAAACTCTAAGAGTTCATCGGGGACGAGGAGAAGAAGGGGACGGAAAAGTAGGTCCGGGAAAAGCGTGCTAATCGTTGTTGATGAGAACAAAAAAGTGTTAGATCTTTCTGGCTCTTTAAGGGGAGTAGATATAAAGTCCGTCAAAGATATCAGTGTGTTAGACACCGCTCCGGGCTCTAGGCCAGCGAGATTAACTATATTTTCGCTCGGTGCCATCGAAAAATTAAAGCTCTTGAAACTCGCGCTTCATTATAAGAGAGAGGTTGGTAGTAGTAATGAATAATGCAGATAAGAAGAACCAAATGACGATAAATCAGGCAAAGTCGATACTCCTAAAGCCATATATTACTGAAAAAACGTTCAACCTAATTGAAAAGGAGAATAAGCTAACATTTATTGTCTCTGATCGAGCATCTAAAATGGATATTATAAGCGCACTTATGATATTGTACGAAGTCGAAGCTGCGGAAGTAAACACATACAGAACAATTCATGGGAAAAAGGCGTTGTTGAGATTTAAAGAGACTGAGGGGGCGAGAAATCTTGCCACTACCCTAGGTCTGGTTTAAATTATTGATTAAGTTCTCCTTGGTTAGGTTTAAAAGTAGCATTTGGTTGGAGTAAGTGACATAATTGGTTCGAGAATTCAAATTCAAGGGGTATGCCTCTCAACAGTTGCCTACTCTTTCTATTGAGGCACTCCTGCCGCTGTTAAATTCAAGGCAAAGGAGATCTCTTGATAAGAGGGTCGGAAAATACATGAGTGACGATAAACGAAAACTGCGTGAAAATATTAAGTTGCTACGAGACGGAAAGTTGAAGGGTCAGTTGAAGACACACGTTAGAGATATGATCATTTTGCCTGATATGGTAGGGCTGAGTATGAACGTTCATAATGGAAAGGATTTTTCTCTTATTACAATAAGGCCGGAAATGATAGGCCATTATTTAGGTGAATATTCAATAACAAATAAACGTGTTCAGCATGGTGCGCCGGGTGTGGGCTCATCTAGATCTAGCTTGTATGTTCCTCTCAAGTGATTTGAATGGGCGATTTTCAGTACTCATTTCAAAACTTTGACAGATCAAAACACGTGAGAGCCGCCCTTCGGGAAAAGTCTATATCTCACAAACATGCACGCGAGGTTGCGGTGGCCATAAAGGGAATGTCTATCGAACGAGCACGCGTTTTTTTGGAGGACGTAATTGCCAGAAAGATAGCAGTTCCTTACAGGCGATATAAAAATGAAGTCGCACATCGATCAAATATTCGAGACGGCTATTGTTCAGGAAGGTTTCCACAGAAAACTGCAAAAGAAGTACTAAAACTAATCGACAATCTAGAATCAAATGCTGAATATAAAGGAATGGATTTAGATTCTCTGAAAATAATTAGTGCCGTTGTGCATAAGGGGACAAAAATAGAGAGATTCACTCCTCGAGCAATGGGAAGAGCAAGTCCTAAGTTCAATACACTAGTGCATTTTGAGTTAGTCGCTATGGAAGGTAGAATACAATAATGAGCGCAGCTAGAAACCTAGTCAAAAATAATTTCAGAAATTTAGAGCTTGATGAGTTCTTGTCAACTACGCTTAAAGATGCTGGATACGGTGATGTTGAAATGCAAAGAACTCCGATAGGAACTAGAATTACTCTATATGTGACCAGGCCTGGTCTTGTAATAGGTAGGAAGGGTAGTGGCATAAAGGACCTAACGGCAAAAATTGAGGAGAAATTTGGGCTGAGCAATCCTCAGATTTCCGTTCAGGAAGTTTCGATTCCCGAGCTGAATCCCAAAATTATGTGCAACAGAATTGCCCAATTAATCGAGCGTGGAACTGCCTTTCGAAGGGCAGCTCTTTGGACGATTAATACGATTAATGGTGCAGGAGCCTTAGGTGTTGAAGTCTCGATTGCTGGCAAATTACGAAGCGAGCGTGCTCATTTTGAGAAACATTCGTCGGGAGTAGTACCAAAGAGTGGAGATATGGCAGAAAAAATAGTAAAATCCAGTATCGCGCATGTTTCAACGAAGATGGGATTAATGGGAATCCAAATACGAATAGCAATAAAGAACGAAGTCCCACAAGAATTTGAACTTTCAGAGTCAGTTGTTCAACAACAAAATTCAGATATCTTGCCCGCTGTGGATGATACCAGTTCCAGAGTTCCTCATGAAGAGACAGCTCAGACAGAAAAGACTGAGACAAGGGTACCAACTGAGGTAAAGACTAATGGGCAGAGTTAAGTTAAAGACACTCAGAGAAATGAATGATAATGACCTATCGGACAAGCTTTTTGAATTGAACACAGAATTGGCTAAAATGAGATCTGAGGGTGCTAAAGGTACCCTAAAGAAACAGACCGGGAATATCAAGTGGCTTAGGCGGGATATTGCAAGGATAATGACATTACAAAATGAAAGGAAAGTCTGATAGACATGATTACAAACAATAATATACATAACCACGAATTGATCGGCCTGAGAGTGACCATAGAGTCCTCCCCTATGGCCTCTATAAGGAATATTTGCGGAAAAATCATTTTTGAAACGAAAAAAATGCTCATAATGGAGGATGATAAGGGAGCAAAGGCCATACCTAAAACGACAATACAGGTGATGAAGGTAGAGCTTCCGTCTGGCGTTTGCTTTATAAGTGGTTCTAGTTTGATAGCAAGACCAGAGGATCGTATATTACGAATGAGTTGATTTTGATGGTTAGAAATATAGGTATTACGGTTACGCCTCCCAGAAAGTCCTGCGAAGATGACCAATGTCCATTCCATGGGAGGCTCTCGATAAGAGGAAAATTGATAACGGGATTTGTTGCAAGCCACAAAGCCAAGAATATGGTTGTGGTAGAGAGAAGTTACTCCCGTCCTGTTCTAAAATATAAGAGATATGAAAGGAGTAGATCTCGAGTGCATGCATATGCGGCGGAGTGTATTGATGTAAAGGAGGGAGACGAGGTCAAAATTGCTGAGTGCAGACCACTGTCTAAGACGGTTTCGTTTGTTGTCATCGAGGTAAATTCAGGAAATGGCGTCTAAGACAAGGGCTGTTTCTGCCAAAGGCGTAGAAGAATTCCGGCCCTACGTCACAAGGGCCCTCCCTGTTACGGCAAAATTGGTGTGTGCCGACAACACAGGAGCCAAAGTTTTAAGAATCGTACAGGTCACCAAATACAAGGGTAGACACTCGAGACTTCCGTCGGCAGCCATAGGTGATTTCGTCACGGTAACTGTCAAGAAAGGACCTGCAGAATTGCGAAAACAGATCTATGGGGCAGTCATAATTAGACAGAAATATCCTGTTCGAAGACTCAATGGAACACGTCTAATCTTCGAAGATAACGCAGCAGTTCTAGTAACACAAGAAGGCGAAATAAAAGGGACCGATATCAAAGGTCCAGTAGCAGCAGAAGTTGCTGAAAGATGGCCCAGAATTGCAAATCTGGCGTCAATGATAATTTAGGTGTGACTGATGTTGGGAGGTATAATAGTTGAATTATAATCTTGTTCACGAAAGTAAGCACGTCAGAGATTCAAGTGTTTGCTCATCGCTAAAGGATAACTTACGTCAACAGTACAAGATCAGGAGCGTAAGAGTAGTCAAGGGAGATAGTGTAAAGGTAATGAGAGGAGAGTATGCTGGCGTGGAAGGTAAAGTCGAGAAGGTTGATACAAAGAGGGGCACGTTATCAATAGAGGGGATACAGAGAGAAAAGGTTAGGGGCGGAAATGTCAAGGTTCAAATTCATGCATCCAATGTGATTGTAATGTCATTACATCTAGATGACAAACGACGACAAACTCATTTACAATCGATTTCAAAACCCAAAGTTACTAGCGGAGAGAAAAACGCGAAAAGAGAAAAAAAATCACAAAGCCAAAATAAGAAAACAAGGAGAAAGAGTGCTGCTTAATGGGAAGAAAGGGAGGTAGCAACAGACTTAAGAGGCAAATGGCTCCTTCGTTCTGGCAAATAAGACGAAAAGAAAGTAGGTTTGTAGTACGAAGCAGTCCGGGTCCACATCCAAGACAAAAATCTTACGCCTTGGCAGTACTTTTGCGCGACGTATTAAAGGTAACAAGCACATTACGGGAAGCACAGAAACTACTTAATGAGGGAATGATAAAGGTAGATGGGAAAATCGTACATGATGATTCCAGGGCAGTAGGATTGATGGACGTCATTGAGCTTGTTAAGACTGGTCAAAGTTTTCGCCTTGTTCCAAAGAATTCTAGGCTGTTGGTTCCCCTACCAACCGATAGCCAGGAGAAAACATCGAAACTGGTTATGGTAACGAGTAAAAGTACGATAAGAAATAATAGGTTGCAGTATGGCTTTCACGATGGTAAAACAATTATAAGCGATATTAAAATGGCAGTAGGGGATTCATGTCGCTTAGGTCTGCCACAGTCAGAGATAAAAGAGCATATCAAATTCGAAAAGGGATACACTGGATTAATAATAGGTGGAGAGAATGCAGGAGGTCTGGGAAAAATTGAGGATATAAAGGATGGACTATTCTCATTGCCAAAGAGGGTGGTAGTTGGGCTGGGTGAAAGACTAGTCGAACTTCCAGTCGATAAAGTGATGGTTGTAGGAGACAATACCCCTATCATCAAGGTGAGCTAAACATATGAGTCAACAATTAGAGATTTCGCATCGAATGAAAAAGATTTCGGTAGATAAGGTTGTGATAAACATTGCAGTAGGGAAATCTGGAGAACCTCTTGAGAGAGCTAAACGAGCGCTTCAAGAGCTAACTGGTCAGGTTCCAAGCGCTAGAGGGGCCAAGAAAAACTACCGTGATTTTGGCATTCACAAAGGAGAGCCCATAGCTGCGATTGTGACCTTAAGAAGAGAAATTGCGCAAGAGTTCCTGAAGAGGATTATTGCTGCAAAAGCAAACACGTTTCCAGCTTCGTCTTTCGATAATATGGGCAATATTTCAGTTGGTATTCATGAACACATTGATATACCTGGTACAAAATATAATCCAGAAATAGGTATAGTTGGAATGAATGTAAGTGTTGCATTAGTGAGACCAGGATACAGAATTGCTAGGAAAAGAAATAGGGGCAAGGTTGGCAAAAAACATCGAATCACCAAGGATGATTCAATAGCCTTTTTCCAGAAAGAATACGGGGTTGTAGTATCCTAATGCCGAAACCCCGAGAATATGCTGAAACAGGGAGAAAGCAGCTTGCTCACGGTAGAGGAACAAGATGGTGTAAAAGATGTGGTTCATATACCGGATTAATACACCAATATAACCTAATGCTTTGCAGGCAATGTTTTAGAGAAGTAGCTGCCAGTCTGGGGTTCAAAAAATATGAGTAAGGAGGTTGCAAAGTACTGCCAGCATTAAATGTACTCTCTAATCTTTTTACAACGTTGTACAATAACGAGGCAAGAAGGAAGAAGGAATGTATTGCAATCCCTTCATCACGATTTACAAGCGATATATTGAGAGTGTTGCAGAAGCAAGGATACATTGGAGAGTTTGAACAGGTTGATGATGGCAAAAGTGGAAAATTCAGAATTCAGCTCTTGGCTAGGATAAACAAATGTGGAGTAATTACCCCAAGATTTAGTGTAAAAAAGGATGGCTACCTCGATTGGGAGAGACAGTACCTGCCAGCATACAGTATGGGGATGATAATTGTATCCACTAGTGGCGGGATTATGTCACACCATGATGCTCAAGGCAAGGGTTTAGGAGGAGTGCTAATTGGGTTTGTCTACTAGCGAAAACTCGAATGAAGAGTTAGCAATCGAAGTCGATATCCCTTCAGGTGTTACTGCAGATTTTGGAGATAACATGCTCAGTATTCAGGGCAAACTGGGCACGATTAAAAAAGATATTACAAAATTGCCTGTGGATATTATGATCAAAGGGAATCGAGTTGTAATAAGGCCATATGGTTCAAGAAAAAAGGATCGCGCTATTTCCAATACCTGCAAGACCCTCATCACAAACATGATAAAAGGTGTTGAAAATGGGTTTACATACAAGTTAAAAATAGTATATGCACACTTTCCTATCTCAGTCAAAGTAAAGGACAGAGAGGTTCACGTGGACAACTTCTTCGGTGAGAGGTCATCAAGGGTCTCAAAGATTGTTGGTGAATTAACCAAGGTGAGTGTTAGTGGCGAGGATGTAATTGTACAGGGACCAAGCCTTGAAAATGTTTCTCAGACTGCCGCAAATATCGAGTCTTCTACCAAGGTTAAGCAAAAAGATCAAAGGGTATTTTTGGACGGACTTTACATTTATCAGGGCTGAAACCAACTCTTTACCTATTGATCGGTTAGTTAGACGCAGGTAAGTAAGTATACGTATGTACGGTTTCGCAAACTGTTATT
>Ga0207693_10000114_pt1 | contig 73026 bp, 67 predicted proteins | sample LARL81metaG_FD_184347 | JGI IMG/M metagenome (GOLD analysis project Ga0207693, IMG submission 184347) | Corn, switchgrass and miscanthus rhizosphere microbial communities from Kellogg Biological Station, Michigan, USA - LAR L8-1 metaG... | ecosystem: Host-associated > Plants > Roots >...
TATTGCTACACCTGTTACCGCTCGACTTGCATGTGTTAGGCACGCCGCCAGCGTTCAATCTGAGCCAGGATCAAACTCTTCACTTGAAGATTTTGAAAATCAACAAAAAGAGTGGATCCAAAATGGCTCCAACTTACTGCTGGACATCATCTTGGTCACTCGGTCATTTGCACTAAAGGCCAAAGACGCGAGTCCCCACACAAATTACCTGCCAAACTTTTAAAGAGCACCCCGCAGCGCTGAGGCTCGGGGAAAGGGCCGCGGAGTATAGCGACTCGCCATATTCCGTCAACTTAATGGGTGGCCCACACACCTGCCACCCCCGCCGCATCGCGGCCGGGGCTGCAAGGGGCGCGCAGTATAGCCCCGATACCGGGGTTGTCAACGCGTTGTCATGAGCCGGCCGGGACCCCCATTTCAGGGGCTCCCGGGCTTGGGGACAGGGCCTTCCGAAGCGGGAAAGGCGCCTGCGCTCCTTATATAGGGGCGGCGGGCGGCGGTTTACATGGAAGCTTGAACTTAGCCTTTGGCGGTAAGTCTCAGCCTGGCAAAGCGCCTGGACCCGACCTGCAGCACGTGCTCGGCGCCGGCGCCGAGGACCAGCCCCCGGTCCGTGACCCGCGCGCCGTCGATCTTCACCGCCCCTTCCTCGATCTTGCGGTTGGCCTCCGAGGTGCTCGCCGCGAGTCCGGCCTCCTTGAGCAGGTTCGCCACCCGTGCGCCCGCGGCCCCGACTTCGATCAGCTGCAGCGGCAGATCATCCGGCACCGCCTTCTCGCGCACGCGCGTGGTGAAGGTTTTGTGCGCGCGCTCGGCACTGCTGGCGTCGTGGAAGCGAGCCGTGATCTCACCGGCCAGCTCGAACTTGATGTCACGCGGGTTGCGCCCCTCCTGCGCCGCGCGCTTGAGCGCGGCGATCTCGGACAGCGGGCGGAACGAGAGCAGCTCGAAGTAGCGCCACATGAGCTCGTCCGAGATCGACATGAGCTTGCCGAACATGCTGTCGGGCTCTTCCGTGATGCCGATGTAGTTGCCGAGGGACTTGGACATCTTGTTGACGCCGTCGGTGCCTTCCAGCAGCGGCGTCGTGATGACCACCTGCGGCTCCTGCCCGTAGGCTTCCTGCAGCGAGCGCCCGACCAGCAGGTTGAACTTCTGGTCGGTGCCGCCGAGCTCGACGTCCGCCTTCATCGCCACCGAGTCGTAGCCCTGCGCCAGCGGGTACAGGAACTCGTGGATCGAGATCGGCTGCCCCGCCTTGTAGCGCTTGGAGAAGTCATCCCGCTCGAGCATGCGCGCGACGGTGTAGTGCGCGGTGAGCTTCACCATCTCCGCGGCGCTGAGCTTGCCGAGCCAGCGCGAGTTGAAGTCGATGCGGGTCCTCTCGCGGTCCAGGATCTTGAACACCTGCGTCTCGTAGGTGCGGGCGTTGGACTGGATCTCCTCCGGGGTCAGTGCCGGGCGCGTGGCGTTGCGCCCGGTCGGGTCCCCGATCATCCCGGTGAAGTCCCCGATGAGGAAGGTGACCTCGTGCCCGAACTGCTGGAACTGGCGCATCTTGTTGAGCAGCACCGTGTGGCCCAGGTGCAGGTCGGGGGCGGTGGGATCAAAGCCTGCCTTCACGTGCAGCGGCGTGCCACGCCTGAGCTTCTTCACCAGGTCCGCGGCGGTGAGCACCTCGCTCGTGCCACGGTGAAGCTCTGCGATCTGTTCCTCGAAATTCATCGTCATTCGGTGAAACCCGTCCTGAAGAGATCCGCGTTGCGGCGGTAACGTAACCGGTAAACCTCAAGCTTGCGGCACTTAACATACATTGACCCGCCAAGGCTTGCCCGGTACGGTGCGCGCTCTTGAATCACCCCGTATAAGTGTAGTCGATGGACCCGAACCCTCAGCCGGCGCCGCCGAAACGTTTCTCCTGGATGCGCTGGCCGTCGGCGGCCTTCTGGCTGCAGGCCGGAGCCTGCGCGGTCGTCGGTTACTCCCTGCTGCACGGGCTCGCCGTGTCCCCCGCCGCGGCCGTGAAGCCGCCCGACGCGCCGGCCCCGGCAGCCCCGGCGCCCAGCGCCGCCGCGCTTCCTGCCGCGCAGCAGGCGCAACTGCCCTCGCTCGAGGGCGCGGCGCTGTCGACGCTGGACGTGACCGTCGCGCGCAACGACACGCTGGATGGCATCTTCCGCCGCCTGAAGCTGAACCTGGCCGACCTGGCCTCGCTGCGCGCGCTGCCGCGCGTGCGCGCGGCGCTCGATTCGCTGCGTCCCGGGGAATCGCTGCACTTTGAGCACCGCGACGGCTCGCTCTACGGTCTCGAGCGCCGCCTGAACGAGAGCGAGATGCTCAAGGTGTCGCGGGATCCGCAGAGCGGGCTGCGAGCCGAGGTCGAGCAGAACCCCCTCGAGATGCGCATGCGCACGGTGCGCGGCGTCATCACGAGCTCGCTGTTCGAGGCGGTCGCGGCCGCCGGCGCCCATGACCAGACCGCCGTGGCCCTGGCCGACATCTTCGGCTGGGACGTGGACTTCGTGCTCGACGTGCGTCCCGGGGACGCCTTCGTGGTCACTTATCCGGAGATCTGGCGCGAGGGCGTGTACGTCAGGGACGGCGCGATCCAGGCGGCCGAGTTCGTGAACCAGGGGCGCGACTTCAAGGCCGTGCGCTACACGGACGCGGACGGCGGCTCGCATTACTACACCCCCGACGGCCGCAGCCTCCACAAGGCCTTCCTGCGCGCGCCGGTGGAGTTCACGCGCGTGAGCTCGCGCTTCAACTCCGCCCGCCATCACCCGATCCTGAACCTGATCCGCGCCCACAAGGGCGTCGACTACGCCGCGCCCATGGGCACCCCGGTCCGGGCCGCCGGCGACGGCCGGGTGCGCTTCGCAGGCGTCAAGGGCGGCTACGGCAACGTGGTCGAGATCGAGCACTCCGCCAGCGTCGTGACCGTCTACGGCCACCTGTCGCGCTTTGCGCGCGGCACGCACGTGGGCTCGCACGTGACCCAGGGGCTCGTCATCGCCTACGTGGGCATGACGGGGCTCGCCACCGGGCCGCACCTGCACTACGAATACCGGGTGAACGGGGTGTTCAAGAACCCCCAGACGGTGTCGCTCCCCGGCGCGAACCCGATCGAGGCACGCTGGCGGGATGACTTCCTGGCGAAGTCCGCCCCGCTGCTCGCGACCCTGGCGCCGGCGAGCGGGCCGATGCTCGTGTCGCGCTGATGGCCCGCCTCCGCGCCGTCACAGTCCTGTCGCGCCCGCGCTGCTACCATGGGGCGGCAAGCCGTCTGAGCTAAGTGCGGCGAGGTTCGAGGACCCATGGATTCGCCCGATCTCAAGGCGCCCCAGCACTACATCAACCGCGAACTGTCGTTCCTTGAGTTCAACCAGCGGGTGCTGGACCAGGCGCTCGACCCGTCGGTGCCGCTGCTCGAGCGGCTGAAGTTCCTGTGCATCTCCTGCAGCAACCTGGATGAGTTCTTCGAGATCCGCGTCTCGGGGCTCAAGCAGCTGCAGGAACTCGGCGGCGGCCAGCTCGCCGCCGACGGGCTGTCGCTGGAAGAGCAGCTGGCGGCCATCCACGAGCGCGCCACGCGCCTGGTCGCCGACCAGTACCGCTGCCTGAACGAGCTGTTGCTGCCGCAGCTCGCCGCCGAGGGTGCGCCGCTTCTGGGGCCGGCGGACTGGAGCCCGCAGACCCACGAGTGGCTGGAGCAGTACTTCGAGCGCGAGGTGGAGCCGGTGCTCTCCCCGCTCGGGCTGGATCCGGCGCGCCCCTTCCCGCGCATCCAGAACAAGAGCCTGAACTTCATCGTGCGGCTGGAGGGCAAGGATGCCTTCAATCGCGACAGCGAGCTCGCCATCGTGCAGGCGCCGCGCTCGCTGCCGCGCGTGGTGCCGCTGCCGGGCGCCGGTGCCAGCCGCGGCTGCGTGCTGCTCTCGACCATCGTGCAGGCATTCGTGCACAAGCTCTTCACCGGCATCCAGGTGATCGGCTGCTTCCAGTTCCGCGTCACCCGCAACAGCGACCTGTTCGTCGACGAGGAGGAAATCGACGACCTGCGGCGCGCGCTCGAGGGCGAGCTCGCGCACCGCCGCTACGGCGCCGCGGTGCGCCTGGAGCACTCCAGCGACTGCCCCGAGGACATGGTGAAGTTCCTGCAGGCGCAGTTCGCCTCCAACGGCCTGGACACCTACCCGGTGCAGGGACCGGTCAACCTGAACCGCCTCTCGGCCCTGTACGACCTGCTGCAGCGGCCGGACCTGAAGTACCCGATCTTCACCCCCGGCATGCCCAAGCGCCTCACCGGCGGGGCCGACATCTTCGCGGTGATCCGCCACAAGGACATCCTGCTGCAGCACCCCTACCAGAGCTTCGTGCCGGTGATGGACCTGTTGCGCCAGGCGGCCGCCGACCCGCACGTGCTCGCCATCAAGCAGACCCTGTACCGCTCCGGTCACGGCTCCCCGCTGGTGGATTCGCTGGTGGCGGCCGCCAACGCCGGCAAGGACGTCACGGTGATCATCGAGCTGCGGGCGCGCTTCGACGAGGAAGCCAACATCGAGCTCTCCAACCGCCTGCAGGAAGCCGGCGCGCACGTCATGTACGGCGTGGTGGGCTTCAAGACGCACGCGAAACTGGCGCTGGTGGTGCGCCGCGAGCCCGGCGGCATCCGCCGCTACTGCCATCTCGGCACCGGCAACTACCACCCGCGCACCGCGCGCGCCTACACCGACTACGGCCTGTTCACCTGCGATGACGAGATCGGGCACGACGTGCACGAGCTGTTCCTGCAGCTGACCAGCCTCACGCAGACGCCGCAGCTGAAGCGCCTGGTGCAGTCGCCGTTCAGCATGCACGAGATGGTGCTGAGCAAGCTTGCGCGCGAGACCGAGCATGCGCGCGCCGGGCGCCCGGCGCGCGTCATCGCCAAGATGAACGCACTGGTGGACGCGCAGGCGATCGAGGCGCTCTACCGCGCCTCGCGCGCCGGGGTCAGGATCGATCTCATCGTGCGCGGGGTGTGCGCGCTGCGCCCGGGCATCCCCGGGGTGTCCGAGAACATCACGGTGCGCTCGATCGTCGGGCGCTTCCTCGAGCACTCGCGCGTGTTCTACTTCGAGAACGGCGGGGAGCACGAGCTGTACTGCGCCAGCGCCGACTGGATGGAGCGCAACTTCTTCCGCCGCGTCGAGGTGGCCTTCCCGATCCGCCACGCGCACCAGCAGGAGCGCATCCTGCGCGACCTGGAACTGTGCCTGAGTGACAACTGCCAGTCCTGGCAGCTGCAGCCGGACGCGCGCTACGAGCGCGTGCAGCGCGGCAGCGCCGCGGCGGTGAGCGTGCAGGCCGAACTGCTCGCAGCCTACGCCGCAGGCCCCAGCAACGTCCTCTGACCCCTCGCCACGCGGCGCGACACGCCGCCTCCGCCGCGCTTGCGCGCCGCTGGCGCAGCCTTGTTAGCGGCAGTCGCGCCTGCGTTGCAGGGCTGCGCTGCTACGGGGGCTCACGGCTCGCTGCGGCCGCCGCTGAAGACCCTGAGGCGAAAGCCGCTGGCGCGCAGGTAGTCCACTTCCTGCTGCAGGTCGGCGGCGGTGAGCGGATGGTCCTTCAGCCAGCGCGCCGGGAAGCGCACCTCCAGGGACTTCGGTGTGGCGGCGAGCTCGATGGCCGGCAGCGCGGTGCTGCTGCGGCCGCGGTGCAGCAGCACCGCCAGGCGCAGCAGCACGATCAGCTGCACGGCACTGCGATCCCAGGGCGGCACCAGCTCCTCGACCCGGTCGAGCGTGAACTTGCGGCGGTGGGCGCCGACCAGGCGCGCGAGCAGGCGCTGCTCCTCGCGCGGGAAGCCGGGCATGTCGGCATTCTCGAGCAGGTAGGCGCCGTGGCGGTGGTAGCCGCTGTGCGAGACGTCGAGGCCGATCTCGTGCAGCCGCGCCGCCCACTTCAGCGCCAGGTGCGCGAGCGGCTCCTCGAGCTTCCAGGTCTCGCGCGTCTGGTCCAGGAAGTCCCGCGCGGTGGCCTCGACGCGCTCGGCCTGCTCGGTGTCGACGTGGTAGCGCTGCTGCATGGCGCGCACGGTGCGCTCACGCGCGTCCTCGCGCTTGTAGCGCCCGAGCATGTCGTACAGCAGGCCCTCGCGCATGGCGCCGTCGGCGATCTGCATCTCCTTCACGTCAAGCACGCTGAACACCTCGGCGAGGATCGCCAGGCCGCCGGGGAACACCGGGCGGCGGTCCTCGGTGATGGGCTCCAGGTTCAGCTCGCGCGTGTGGCCGGCCTCGACCGAGTACTCGATGGCGCGCGCCAGTCCCGCGGCGGTGATGGTGAGCGCCTGCGGGTCGAGCACGCGGATGGCATCCCCGATAGCGCGCACGGTGCCGGAGCTGCCGGCGGCGTGCTCCCAGCCGCGCCGGCGGAAGGCCGCCTGCACCGGTTCGAGTTCCATGCGGGCGGCGAGGCGAGCGCGCTCCATGCGCTTGACGGAGATCTTGCCGTCGCGGAAGAAACGCTCGCTCAAGGAGACGCAGCCCATCTGCAGGCTCTCCAGCTCCAGCGGCGTGACAGCCTCGCCGATGATGAGCTCGGTGCTGCCGCCGCCGATGTCGACCACCAGGCGCTTGCCGGTCTCGTTCGGCATGCTGTGGGCGACGCCGGCGTAGATGAGGCGCGCCTCCTCCATGCCGGAGATGATCTCGATGGGGTGCCCCAGGGCCTCGCGGGCACGCTCCAGAAATACCTGCTTGCGATGCGCGAGCCGCAGCGCGTTGGTGCCGACCACGCGCACGCTGTCGGCGTGCATGTCGCGCAGGCGCTGGCCGAAGCGCTCCAGGCAGGCGATGGCGCGCGCCGCCACGTCCTTGTCGATGCGGCCATTCTCGGCCACCCCGGCGGCCAGGCGCACCATCTCGCGCAGGCGGTCGATGATGACGAGCTGGCCGTGCGAGTGACGCGCGACCACCATGTGGAAACTGTTGGAGCCCAGGTCCACCGCCGCGAGCACGTCGGGGACCGGGCGGGGTTGAGGTCGGGCGGGGGGTCGGGTCTCGGAGGCGCGGGCGGTGGCGGCCGGAGGCACGAGGCTCAGGAGCGACGCGTCAGGCGGGGGTGAAGGAGGAACCGCAGCCGCAGGTGGTGCCCGCATTGGGATTGCGGATCACGAACTGCGCGCCCTCCAGGTCCTCGCGGTAGTCGATCTCGGCCCCGGTCAGGTACTGCACGCTCATCGGGTCGACGATGAGCTTCACGCCCTGGTTCTCGATGCAGGTGTCCCCGTCCTGCAGCGCCTCATCGAACTCAAAACCGTACTGCAGGCCCGAGCAGCCGCCCCCCTGCACGAACACCCGCAGCATCAGGGCAGGATTGCCCTCCCCCTCGATCAGGGCCGCGACCTTGCGGGCCGCCGCGTCGGTAAAGAGGAGTGCCGGTGCCTCGGCCAGGAGTTCGGTTTCGATGGTGCTCATGGGTCCAGTCTAGGAGGGGGCTCCGGTGAGGTCAAAGCCGCACTTCACAGGAACGCCTGGGGCTCATCCCGGGCCCTCCTGGGGGGCCACAACGGGCTCGGCGGGCTCCAGGCGCACCAGCTTCCCGACTATCTGGGCGCCGAGGGTCATTTCAATGACCCCGTAGTAAACATCGCCCTCGACCTTGGCCGTGGCCCCGAGCACCACCCGCTCGCGGGCCCGGATATCGCCCCGTACCGTGCCCTCCAGCACCACGTTCGGCACCTGCACCGGACCCTCGATGGAGCCCGTGGCGCTCACCGAGAGGCTCGAATCGCGCGCGTCATCCGAGCGCACCGCCCCGGCGATGTGCCCGTCCAGGTGCAGCCCGCCCTGGAAGTCCACGTCCCCGTGCACCTGGGCGCTCTTGCCGATCAGGGTGTCGATGCGGGACGGCTTGGAATCGCGCGTGAACATGAGGGCTCCGAGGGCTGCGGGGGATTTTCAGGGATTCTTCACGGCGCCGCGTCCACCGTCCACAGGAAGCTCTGCGAAACGGGCGCCACGTCCTTCTTTGTCGAGCGCACTTCGACCTGCAGCTGCTCGGGCTTGAAGGTCGGCGGCAGGTTCAGCTCCTGGTCCAGGGCCTGCAGGTAGCGGAAGTTGAAGCGCAGCTCGCGCGTGCGCCCGCCGGTGAGCGCGGCAAAATCGAGCGACTTGGCCTCCCCTTCGGCGGTGCCGTCGAGGCTGAGGATGAGCGTGCCGCCGACGTCCGAGTCCGCGCGCCCCGCGCGCAGCAGCGACACGTGCACGAGGTAGCTGCCGGGGCGCGAACCGGCCGTGATGCGCAGCTGCTCGATCTTGACCCCGATGCTGACCGCGCCCTGCGCCACGACGCCGCGGTAGAAATTCAGCTCCTGCGACTGTTGCGCCACCTGCGCCTGCAGCTCCCCCATGGCGCGCGAGACTTCCTGCTGCTCGTGCAGGCGGCCGACGCGGAAGGTGTCCAGCTCCGCCAGCTGGGTGCGCATCTCGCGGTTGTCCTTCTCCAGATGCTCGATCTTCACCTCGAGCTCGGTGCGTTGCTGCGCCACGGCCTGGCGGTCGTAGCCGGCGTTGTAGCGGCCGAGCTCGTAGACGACGTACAGCGCGAACAGCGCGATGAGGAGCGCGGCGATGAGCAGCGCGGTGCGCAGCGCCGGCGCGCGGGTGCGCACCACCTGCGGGGTGCCGTCGTGTTTGCCGAACAGGGACGCGAGCGGACCCAAGGCGCGGCCGTCAGCCGGGCTCCGCGGCGTCGGCGCCCTTCTGCGGCTCGGCGTACTCGGACCACCACTCCGGAAACGGCGGCTGCTTGCCGCGCGGAAAGGCAAGCCCGGCGAGCTCAGTGAGCGCGCGCACGTACACCGGGCGCTTGAAGTAGATGACCTCGCGCACCGGTTCCCAGTACGGCACCCAGCGCCACTGGTCGAACTCCGGCTCGCTGGTGCGGGCAAAATCGAAGCTCACCTCGCCCTTGAGGCGCAGCAGGAACCAGCGTTGCTTCTGCCCGGTGCACAGCGGCTTCTGGTTGCGCCGCACGTAGCGCGCCGGCAGGCGGTAGCGCAGCCAGCGCTCGGTCTGCCCGACGAGCTGCACGTGCGACTCCGGGACGCCGATCTCCTCGTCCAGTTCGCGAAACAGCGCCTGCTCGAGCGACTCCCCGCGGCGCAGCCCGCCCTGCGGGAACTGCCAGCCCTTGCCCCCGGTGCGCCGCCCGAGAAAGACCTCCGCGCCCTGCATCAGGACGATGCCGACGTTGGCGCGGAAACCATCCGGGTCGATGACGTCGCTCATTGTGTGGGTCCAGAGTCTGCCACAGCGGGCGGCGGCCGTACGCACCGCCTGCGCGAGGCGCCTTGCGGGGATGGTGTTTTCCAACAATTTCGATGAGGCTAGCGGGCCTTCCCCAACCTTGCAGGATGCGTGTGGGCACAGTGGCAACGCCGGTACCGCAAGCAGCGGTGCGCTCCCCGTGGCGCACCCTGGTGATCCTCGCGCTGCTCGCCGCCCTGGTGTTCCTGGTGGCGCTCCTCACCGGCAGCTCCGGCATCGGCCTGCGCGAGGCGCTCGCGGCATTGGCCGGCTCGGGCGATGAGGCCACCCGCAACGTGCTCATCGCGGTGCGCCTGCCGCGGGTGCTGGCCGCCTTCGGGGTGGGGAGCCTGCTGGCCCTGTCCGGGGTGCTGCTGCAGGCCCTGTTCCGCAACTCCCTCGCCGACCCTTACGTGCTCGGGGTCTCCGGTGGCGCGGCGGTGGGGGCGCTGCTCGCCATGATCGCCGGCGCCGCCGCCTTCGTGGTGCAGTCCGCGGCGGTGGCCGGGGCGCTCGGGGCCGTGGGGCTCGTCTACCTGCTGGCCCGCGGCGGCGGCACGCCGCGCCTGCTGCTCACCGGGGTGGTGCTGGCGAGCGCCTGCGGGGCGCTGGTGAGCGTGCTGCTCGCGCTCGCCGACTCCTCGCGGGTGCGCGGCATGGTGTTCTGGCTGGCCGGGGATCTTGAGTGGGCGGTGCAGCCGTGGCTGAGCGCGGGCGCGGCGCTCACCGCGGTCGCGGCCGCGATCCTGCTGGCGCGGCCACTGAACGTGCTCGCCGCCGGCGAGCTGCGCGCCCGCACCGTCGGCCTGGCGCTGGAGGCGTGGCGCACGGTGCTGTTCATCGTGTGCGCCACGCTCACCGCCATCGCGGTGGTGAGCGCCGGCACGGTCGGTTTCGTGGGACTGATCACCCCGCACGCGGTGCGCCTGGTGCTGCGTACCAGCGACCACCGCCTGGTGGCGCCGGCGGCGGCGCTCTCCGGCGGCATGCTGCTCGCAGCCGCCGACCTGGTGGCACGCACCATCGCAGCTCCCCGGCAGCTGCCGGTGGGGGCGATCATGGCGCTCGTCGGGGCGCCGCTGTTCGTGGTGCTGCTGCGCCAGCGCCGCTAGTGGCCGTCCCCCGGCGGCCCCTTCAGGAGACGATGTTGGGGGAGGTCGCCAGGCGGTTGCGCCCGGCGCTCTTGGCCCGGTAGAGCGCCGCGTCGGCCTCCGAGATCAGCCGCTCCGCCAGCACCTTGTAGTCGCGCGCGCCGGGCCCGGGCTGCGCGGCGGCGACGCCGATCGAGAGCGTCACGGTCTCGGTGTGCTGCTTGCTGATGGCGATGGGGTGGTTGCGCACGGTGTGCAGCACGCGCCCCGCCACCCGCTCCCCGTCGGCCATGTCCGCCTGCGTCAGCACGATCGCGAACTCATCGCCGCCGAAGCGCGCGCCGGTATCGCTGATGCGCATCTCCGCATCGATGCGGTGCGCCACCTCGCGCAGCACGGTGTCCCCGGCCAGGTGCCCGTGCTGGTCGTTGATGCGCTTGAAGTGGTCCACGTCGATCATCAGGCACACCAGTGACTGGCGGGCGCGCTGCGCCCGACCCAGTTCCTCGCGCAGGCGCGCGTGCAGGTAGCGGCGGTTGTGGAAGCCGGTGAGGAAGTCGGTGAGGCCGCTGCGCAGCAGCCGCGCGCGGTTGACCGCGTTCTCGATGCAGATCGCCGCGACCACCCCGAGGTGGGCCAGGAAGTCGCTCGCCAGGTCCTGCGTGAAGCGCGCCGCATCGGTGCTGGAGAAGATCAGCACGCCGTCGAGCTGCTCGTGGCGGCGCAGCGGGATGAGGGCGAGGCTGCCGTGGCGCATGCCCTGGGGCATGAGCAGCTCGTGATCGGCCTTGCGGAAGGCACCGAGCCAGGGCCGGTCGAGGTTGGGCAGCTGGGGTGCGACGGTGACGAGCGCGTCCACGAACGACACCCCCTGCAGCTGCTCGAGCCCGTCCCCGGAGAGCAGGTGGCGGATCTCGTGCTGCGGGTCGTTGAGCACCAGCGACACGCCATCGAGCTGATAGGAGCTCTTCAGTCCCCCGATCAGCCGTTCGAAGAGCTGCGTGAGGGAGCCGGCGCGCAGCAGCTCCAGCTCGCGCTCCTGGGTCTTGCGCAGCAGGGCCTCGTTGCGGCTCACCTCCTCGGTGAGTGCCGCGAGCCGGGCCTTGAGCTGGCGGTGCTCGCCCTCGAGGCCCAGTGCTTCCTTGGCCGGCGTGTCACTCGCCAGCGGCTCGCTCTGCGGTCGGCGCATCAGGCCTTCAGTCCTCTTGCGGCCCTTGAGTCAGGCCCGGCGCTCCGCGACGCTGCGCCGGTCCTCCAGATAATCGCGTCCGCGGCGCATCAAAGCAACAAATGTTGTGTGGTCCTGAGACAACACCGCGGTGCGCAGCCGCTCCACGGCCTGCGAGAGGGCCTCGAGCGACTCGGCGCCGTAGTCATTGAGGCTCTGTATTTCATAATACAGCTCCGGACTCTCCTGGGCGACGCGGCTGGCCACCTCCAGCTGCGCATCGAAGGTGGTGCTCGACATGCGCGCCAGCTTCGGCGCGGCCTCGCCGCTCTCGGCGAGCGCGGTGAAGAAGGCGATGTTGAGCGCGTGCGAGAGGCCGAGCACGTAGGCGATGAGGCGGTCGTGATCATCCAGGCTCATCACCACCTGCTCGGCCATGGTGGGGGCGAAGAGCTCGCGCGCGGCCGCGAGCGCCGCCGCGTTCCCCAAATCGACGAACACCACGTGGCGCCCGGAGAGCAGCTCCGTGTCCGGACCGAACATGGGATGCACGGAGGTGACCTTGCAGCCGTGCGACTTCAGGGCGAGCAGGCCCGCGCGCAGCGGGGACTTGAGCGAGCCGACATCGAAGATCACCCCGGGCGGGCGGCGCAGCGCGAGGTCCTTCAGGATCGCATCCGTGGCGCCGAGCGGCGTCGCGAGCACGATGAAATCGTGCTTGAGATCGGTGCCGTGCCAGTCAGCCACGCGCCCCGCGCCCGCGGCCGCGTCCACGGGCGCAGGATCGGCCACCTCGACGCTGAAACCCTGCGAGGCGAGGAAGCCCACGAACCAGTGGCCCATCTTGCCGGCGCCGCCGATGACCAGGGCGCGCCGGCCGCTGCCCGCGCCGCGGGCGACGACGCTCGCGTGCTCCTGGGTGGTGAGGGAGGAGCGGATGAGCAGCCGCAGGAGCTGCTCGGCCAGCTCCGGGGACACGCCGCGCTCGCTCGCGATGCTGCGCACCCCCAGGATCACGTCGCGCTCGCGCTGGTAATCGCGGGTCGGGGTGCCGCTGGCGCGCTTGACGCGCGCGACCTCCTCGCTCACGGCCTTGCGTTCGGCCACCAGCGTGATCAGCGCGCGGTCAATGTCGGTCACGCGCTGGCGCAGATCCTCCAGCGTCACGGGATCGGGGGTCATGGGAGCGGCTCCTACAGGCTGCTTACCTTTCTAGCGGGCTCCGGGGCGCCCTGCAAGACAGCGCGCGCCGAAACGCTCTAACATTGCCGCACCGATGGACGCCCCCAGCGAATTCCTGCCCGATCCGCTCCCGGAGGAGCCGCTGGCGGTGGCCGGCGCGTGGCTCAAGGAGGCCTTCGCCGCGGGGCTGCAGCCCAATCCCAACGCCATGGTGCTCGCCACGAGCGGCGCCGACGGTCAGCCTTCCGCCCGCGTGGTGCTGTGCCGGGACATCGTGCCGCAGCCGGGCTTCCTCGTGTTCTACACCAACTACCTCTCGGTGAAGGGCAAGCAGCTGAAGGACAACCCGCGCGCGGCGGCCGTGCTGCACTGGGACGCGCTGCACCGCCAGGTGCGGGTGGAGGGCCCGATCGCCTTCGCGCCCGCCGCCGACAGCGACCGCTACTTCGCCGCGCGCGCCTGGCCCAAGCGCGTGGCCGCCTGGGCGAGCGCGCAGAGCGCGCCGCTTGACTCGCGCGCCGCGCTGCTCCAGTCGGTGGCGGACACCGCCGCGCGTTTCGGCACCCCGGTGCCCGGGGCGCCGGGCGCGGATGAGCGCGTGGACCACGAGGTGCCGCGCCCGCCGCACTGGGGCGGTTACCGCCTGTGGGCGGAGGCGGTGGAGCTGTGGGTCGAGGGGGATGCGCGCATGCACGACCGCGCGCGCTGGACGCGCGAGATCGCGCGCGCGAAGGACGGCTCCTTCAGGAGCGGTCCGTGGTCGGCGACGCGGCTGCAGCCGTAAGCCCCGCCGCCCGCGCGCGCACGCCCCGTGTGGAAGACCCTGCGTGTCAGCGTCCTGCTCCTGGTGCTGGCGATCGTCGCCGGGCAGCAGTGGCTCGACCGCACCCGCACGCAAAGCTGGCAGGAGACGCTGTGGGTGGGCGTGTTCCCGCTCAACGCCGACGCCTCCCCGCAGGCGCAGCAATACATCGCGCGGCTGACGCCGAAACAATTCACCGACATCGAGACGTTCCTCGCCCGCGAGGGCCATCGCTACGGGCTCGCCCTCGAGCAGCCGGTGCACCTGGAGCTCTACCCGCAGGGCACGCAGCTGCCGCCGGCGCTGCCCCCCGGCGCCGGCCCGCTCGGCATCGCCTGGTGGAGCCTGAAGATGCGCTGGTTCGCCATGCGCGCCACGAGCTTCCCCGGGCATGCGCCCTCGCGCGTGCGCATCTTCGTGCTCTACCACGACCCGGCCAACCTCGAGCACGTCCCGGACAGCCACGGCCTGCAGAAGGGCCTGGTGGGCGTGGTGCACGCGTTCGCCGATGACACCATGACCGGCGCCAACGCCATGATCATCGCCCATGAGTTCCTGCATACCGTCGGGGCGAGTGACAAGTACGACCTCGCCAGCGGCGCCCCGCTCTACCCTGACGGCTACGCCGACCCGGACCAGCAGCCGCGCGTGCCCCAGGAGCAGACCGAGATCATGGCCGGGCGGCGCCCGGTGTCGGCCAGCGAGTGGGAAATGCCGAGCAGCCTCGGCCACGTGATCGTAGGTCCCGCCACCGCACTGGAGATCCGGTGGACGCGGCCGTGACGCCCGCGCCGCAGGGACTGAGCGTCGCCGGCGTCGGCGTGCGCGCCGGGCCGCGCGAGCTGGTGCGGGAGCTGGCGGTGGAGTTCTCCCCGGGAGAGCTGGTGGCCATCCTCGGCCGCAACGGCTCGGGCAAGACCCTGACCCTGCACACGCTCGCGGGCCTGCGCGCGCCCGCAGCGGGCGAGGTGTCCCTCGATGGCACGCCGATCGCGAGCCTGTCGCGGCGCGCCGTGGCGCTGCGCCTGGGGCTGCTGCCGCAGGACATCGAGGATGCCTTCGTGACCACCGCCCTGGAGACGGTGCTCATCGGCCGCCACCCGCACCTGGCGCTGTGGCAGTGGGAGACGGCCGAGGATGAGCGCCTGGCGCTCGAGGCGCTCGCCGCAGTCGACATGACGGACTTCGCCACGCGCCGCACCGACACGCTCTCGGGCGGCGAGCAGCGCCGCGTCGCGGTGGCGGCGCTCCTGGCGCAGCAGGCGCACACCTACCTGCTCGATGAGCCCACCAACCACCTCGACCCGCACCACCAGCTCGCCGTGCTCACGCTGTTCCGGCAGCTGGCGAGCGCCGGCAACACGGTGATCACCACGCTGCACGACCCCACCCTGGCGGCGCGCTTCGCCGATCGGGTGCTGCTGTTGTTCGGGGACGGGCGCTGGAGCCTGGGACCGGTCGCCACGGCGCTCACCGCCGCGACCCTGAGCGAGCTCTACATGGCCCCGATGCTCGAGCTCGGCGCGCACGGGCGGCGGGTGTTCGTCACCGCCTAGAGGCAGGCGCGCACGGCGGCGTGCAGCGGCCCGTTGGTGGCGAGCACGCTCTTGATGCCAAGCCCCACGGGGGCGCCCTCGAGGTCGGTGAAGGTGCCGCCGGCCTCCTGCACGATCACGGTGAGGGCGGCGATGTCGTAGATGACGATGTCGGTCTCGATGACGACGTCGAGCGAGCCGCGCGCGAGCAGGTGGTAGTGCGCGAAGTCACCGTAGCCGCGGATGCGGGCCACGTTGCGCACCAGTTCCCCGAAGCGCTCCCAGCGCGGCGCCAGCGTCAGGCTCTTCATGTTGCCGGTGGAGACGAACGCCTGCCTGAGCTGCGCCACCTCGCTCACCCGCACGCGCTCCTTGTTGAGGAACGCCCCCTCGCCCTTTTCCGCCCAGGCGAACTCCTCATAGGCCGGCGCGCTCGAGACCCCGACCACCAGTTCCCCGGCGCGCATGAGTCCGATCTGGGTGGAGAAGAACGGCGCCTCGCGCACGAAGGACTTGGTGCCATCGATGGGATCGACCAGCCAGATGCTCTCGGCGCCCATCGCATGCTGGCCGGTTTCCTCGCCGTAGAAGCCGTAGCCGGGGAAGTGCCGGGCGAGGGTCGACTTGATCACTTCCTCGGCGGCCACGTCGGCCTCGGTGACCGGGGAGTCGTCCGGCTTGATGCGCACGCGCGGGTTGCGGCGATAGAAGGAGCGGATGACCTCAGCCGCCGCCTGCGCGGCCTCGATCGCCGCGGTGAGTTCCTTGGATGCCATATTCGCTTAGGATACGGGGATGGGGAACCGCCTGAGCAAAATCTACACGCGCACCGGGGATGATGGCACTACCGGGCTCGGGGATGGCAGCCGCGTGCCCAAGGACTCCGTGCGCGTGGAGGCCTACGGCACGGTCGACGAACTCAACAGCGCCATCGGCGTGCTGCTCGCCGTCCCCGAGCTGCCGCGCGCCGTCACCGCCTGCCTGCTCGAAGTGCAGCACGAGCTGTTCGACATGGGCGGGGAGCTGTGCATCCCCGGCCACACCGCCATCAGCGCCGCGCAGGTGACGCGCCTGGAGCAGGAGCTGGATGCCTTCAACGACGCGCTGCCGGCCTTGAAGGAATTCATCCTGCCCGGCGGGGGCCCGGCGGCGGCGGCCTGCCACCTGGCGCGCACCATCGCGCGGCGCGCCGAGCGGCGCGTGTGGACGCTGGCGCAGCAGCAGAGCGTGAGCCCGCACGTGCCGCAGTACCTCAACCGCCTCTCGGACCTGCTGTTCGTGATCGCGCGCGTGCTGGCGCGCCACGAGCGCGGCACCGAGGTGCTGTGGCGCCACGAGCGCTCGAAGTAGCGCTCAGGCTCCCCCGAGGCGCGCCGCCAGCGCGGCCCGCAGCCGCGGCCACTCGAACGAGGCGCCCGGATCGGTCTTGCGCCCGGGGGCGACGTCGCAGTGGCCCACGAGGTGCTCGGCCGAGAGCGAGGGATAGGCGCCGATGAGGGCGGCGCTCAGCTGCACCAGCTGCGCGTACTGGTGCTCGGTGTAGGGCGTCTCGTCCGTGCCCTCCAGCTCGATCCCCACCGAGAAGTCGTTGCAGCCGCTCCTGCCGCGGTACGCGGAGACGCCCGCATGCCAGGCGCGCTCGGTAAAGGGCACGTATTGCGTCAGCTCCCCGTCGCGGCGGATCAGGACGTGCGCGGACACCCGCAGAGCGGCGCGCTCGCGAAAGTCCGGGTGCGCCTCCGCGGGCAGGTTGCCGGTGAACAGCCGGTCGATCCACGGGCCGCCGAATTCCCCGGCCGGCAGGCTGATGCCGTGCACGAGGATGAGCTCCGGCAGCGCCGGCGCCGGGCGGGCATCGCAATACGGCGAGAGCACCTGGCGGGCCCCGAGCAGCAGGCCCGCGGCGGCGTCGATCGCAAGTGCGGGCAGGGCGGCGGTCATCGCGGCATTTATCTTAAAGACGCTGTGCGGCGCCGTCCGAGATTTTGTCACAATTGCGCGCATGACTTCCCGCAACGCCCCCTGGGTGGCACGCGATCTTGCCCACGTGTGGCACCCGTGCACGCAGATGAAGGATCACGAGGCGCTGCCGCCCATCCCCATCCGCCGCGGCCAGGGGGCATGGCTGGAGGACTTCGACGGCAAGCGCTACCTGGATGCGGTGAGCTCCTGGTGGGTGAACCTGTTCGGGCACGCGCACCCGGCGATCAACGCCGCGGTACGGGCGCAGCTCGAGGCGCTCGAGCAGGTGATCCTCGCCGGCTTCACGCACGAGCCGGTGATCGCACTCTCCGAGGAACTCACCGCGCTCGCACCCGACGGACTCACGCGCTGCTTCTACGCCGACAACGGCTCCTCCGCGGTGGAGGTCGCCGTGAAGATGAGCTTCCACTACTGGCGCAACGTCGGCCGCAGCGCCAAGCAGCGCTTCATCACCCTCGCCAACAGCTACCACGGCGAGACCCTGGGGGCGCTCGCGGTCGGCAACGTCGAGCTCTACAAGGAGATCTACCAGCCGCTGCTCATGCCGGTGATCACCGTGCCCTCCCCGGACTGCTTCCACCGCGGCGCCGGGGTGAGCTGGGAAGCGCACAGCCGCGCGCAGTTCGCCCACATGGAGGCGGCACTCGCGCAGCACGCGCACGAGGCGTGCGCGGTGATCGTGGAGCCCCTGGTGCAGTGCGCCGGCGGCATGCGCATGTACGACCCGGTGTACCTCGCGCTGCTGCGCGAGGCCTGCGACCGCCACCAGGTGCACCTGATCGCCGATGAGATCGCGGTCGGCTTCGGGCGCACCGGCACCTTCTTCGCCTGCGAGCAGGCCGGCATCCGCCCGGACTTCCTGTGCCTGTCCAAGGGACTGACCGCCGGCTACCTGCCGCTGTCGGCAGTGCTGACCACCGAGCAGGTGTACGCGGCCTTCTACGACGAGTACGTGAAGCTCAATGCCTTCCTGCACTCGCACAGCTTCACCGGCAACCCGCTCGCCTGCGCCGCCGCGCGCGCAAGTCTCGCCCTGTTCCGCGAGCACGACGTGCTGGCGAAGAACCGCGTGCTGGCCGGGCACCTGGGGGCACGCGCCCGCGCCCTCGAGGAGCACCCGCACGTGGCCGAGGTGCGCCAGCGCGGCCTGATCGTGGCGGCCGAGTTCGTGCGCGACAAGGCGCACCGCGTGCCCTACCCCTGGCAGGAGCGCCGCGGGCTTGCCGTGTACCGCCACGCGCTCGCGCGCGGCGTATTGCTGCGCCCCATCGGCAACGTCGTCTACTTCATGCCCCCCTACGTGGTGACGCCTGCGGAGATCGACCTCATGGTCGAGGTCGCCCGCGAGGGCATCGAGCTCGCGTGCGCCTGAGCCGCGTGTTCGTGGACGCGCCGCTCGCAGCCGGCGCTCGTGTGGTGCTTACCGGCAGCGCCGCGGGCCATGTGACGCGCGTGCTGCGCCTGCGCGCCGGCAACCCGGTGACGCTCTTCAACGGCGGGGGGAGCGAGTTCGCCGGCCGCCTCGAGGCTGCGCGCGGCGGCGAGGCAACGGTGCTGGTCGGGGAAGAGCGCGAGATCCGGCGCGAGTCGCCACTCACGCTCACCCTCGCCCAGGGGGTCTCGCGCGCGGAGCGCATGGATCTGGTGGTGCAGAAGGCGACCGAGCTCGGCGCCACGCACCTCGTGCCCGTGCTGACCGAGCGCAGCGTGGTGCGCCTCGATGACCGGCAGTCCGAGCGCAAGCTCAGCCACTGGCGCGCGATCGCGATCGCGGCCTGCGAGCAAAGCGGGCGCAACCGCCCGCCGCAGGTGCTCGCGGCGCTGCCGCTCGCGCAGTTCCTCGCCGCCGATGCGGGCGAGTCCACCCGTCTGCTGCTCTCCCCGAGCTCGCGCCTGCGCATCCCGGACGTGCCCAAGCCGGTGCGCGCCGTCACCGTGCTCATCGGGCCGGAGGGCGGACTGAGCGAGGAGGAGCAGGAGCGCGCGGTGGCCGCCGGGTTCATCGGCGTGCGCCTGGGGCCGCGCGTGCTCAGGACCGAGACCGCCGCCATCGCCGCGCTGGCGCTGCTGCAGCGCGAGTTCGGGGACTTCTAGGACCTCTTCGGCGAGCCCGGCCTGCCCGTTCGCGCGTTGTCCTGCGCACAGGAGCGCAGTACCGCGCGCTCGCAGTCCTCGATCCGAAGACACCCGCAGTGGAAGCTCGAGTCGAGCAGCGTGCGCATGCGTGCCAGGCGCTCCGTGAGGGCATCGATCTCTGCAAGCTTCTGCTGCGCCAGCGCGCGCCAGCGTGCCGCCGGCGTGCGCCCGTCCGCCCCGCCGCCGAGGAAGGTGCGGGTCTGCGCGATCGTGAAGCCCGCGTCGCGCGCCAGCTGGATGATCTTCAGGCGCGCCGTGGCCTCCGGGCCGTAGCGGCGCTGGCCGGATTGTCGCGCCGGCTTGGGCAGCAGTCCTGCGCTTTCGTAGTAACGGATGCTCGAGGGCGCAAGGCCCGTGGCCCGCGCCAGGGTGCCGATGGGAACGCCTGCCATGGGAGTGCTCCTTGACTTAAAGCGCACTTTAACTCGTACGCTCCGCCACGCAAATCCCGCCCGCTGCGCGGCGCGTTGCGCCCCAGGAGCCGAACCCATGCCTGCCACAGTGACGACCCCCTTCCTGGCCCTGGCGCTGCTGCTGGCGCTCGGTGCGCGCGCCGGCGCTGAGGCCGTGGCCGGTTACGTGAGCGCCGCGGTCGCCGATGCCGCGCGCCCGCGCGAGCAGGTCGAGCGCGATGCCTGGCGCAAGCCCGCCGAGCTCCTCGCCTTTGCCGGCGTGAAGCCCGGGGACAAGGTCGCGGATTTCATGCCGGGCAACGCCTATTTCACGCGCCTCTTGAGCCCGCTCGTCGCACAGGGCGGACGGGTGTACGCCTTCCTGCCCGCCGAGCAGCTCGCGCACTGCGCCCCCGCCGAGATCGCCGGCACCCGGGCCCTCGCGGGGGATCCGCATTACGCCAACGTGCAGGTGCTCACCGGGGCGGCGCAGCAGTTCGCCGTGCCCGAGCCCCTGGACCTGGTGTGGACCGCGCAGGACTACCACGACCTGCATGACCGGTTCATGGCGCCCACCGATGTCGCGCGCTTCAACGCCGCGGTATTCCGCGCGCTGAAGCCCGGCGGCGCCTTCATCGTCATCGACCATGCGGCGCAGCCCGGCTCCGGGCTGCGCGACACCGAGACGCTGCATCGCATCGACCCGCAGGCGATCGTGCGCGAGGTCACGGCGGCCGGGTTCGTGCTGGAGGCCGAGAGCGCGGCGCTGCGCAACCCCGCCGACTCGCACGCGCTGCGGGTGTTTGATCCCGCGATCCGCGGCCGCACCGATCAGGTGGTGCTGCGGTTCAGAAAGCCGCTCCCGCCGGCGCCGCAACCCTGAGCGGGGAGAGGCGGCCGCGCAGGATCGCGCGGGCGATGCGCGCCGCATCCCGGCCCACGCCGTGGATCATGGAGGAGGACATCGCGTGCAGGAACGGCAGGCCGACGAAATACAGCCCCGGTAGCCCCTCGGCGATGCCACTCGTGTGCCGCGGCGCGCCGCCGGCATCGAACACCGGAAGCTCGATCCACTCGAAGCCCGCCTCGAAGCCGCTGCACCAGATGAGGTTGGCGACCTCGAGCGTGCGCCCGTCCGCCAGCTGCGGCAGACCCTCGCGCACGCCCGCGACGCGGGCCACCCGCTGCACGCCCGCGGCGCGCAGGTCCGCGCGCTTGACGCGGATCAGCGGCCCGCCGTTGGCGAGCACCGCCGGCCGCGCCCTGCGCCCGAGCGCGGTGTCCACCGTCAGCAGGCGATGGAACACCAGCCGCAGTACCAGGGGCCCGAGCAGATGGCGGCCGAGGAAGCCCTCGGGGCGGAACGGCACCTCACCGGTATCGCGGCCGGAAAGGTAGGTCACGTGACCGGCGCGCGCCGCCTCGAGCGCGATGTCGGCCCCGGAGTTGCCCGCGCCCGCGAGCAGGACCGCTCCCGGGCGCAGCTGCGCCGGGTTGCGGTAGGCCTGCGAGTGCAGCTGCGTGATCTGTGCGGACAGGGAGGCGGCGAAGGCGGGCACCCGGCCCTGCTGGTACTTCGCCATCGCCACCACCACCTGCGCGGCCTCGAACTCGCCCGCGCGCGATGCCACCACGTAGCGCGTGCCGCGCTGGAACAGCCGCTCGACCCGCACCCCGGTGCGCACCGGCAGCGCGAAGCCCCTGGCGTACGCCTCCAGGTAGTCCGCCATCTCGTCCTTGGTCGGGAAGTGGTGGCGCGGGGCGGGGAAGGCCATGCCCGGCAGGCCGTCGAACTTCGCCGGCGTGAACAGGCGCAGCGAGTCCCAGCGCCCCCGCCAGGCATCGCCGATGCGCGCGTGCGCCTCGAGGATGACGAAGCGCACCCCGGCGCAGGCGAGGTGATAGCCGACCGAGAGCCCGGCCTGGCCGGCGCCGATCACGATCACCTCGAAGCTCTGCCGCCGTGGGCCGGCAGGGCGCGGGCCGGGCCCGCTGAGCCTGATGGCGGCGGCGCCTTCCTCGATCAGTTGCGTGGGGTCGTTGACGGTCATGGCGTGCTCCTGGTCCGCGGTGGGTGCGGACGGGAAGCCTAGGCGTACCGGGGTGCTGCGACTTCGGGCGAATCACCCACTGCGCCTGCGCCGCGGCGTGGGTAGTTCCCCCGGCGGGGCCTAGATCAGCTTGCGCTCGTAGGCGAAGGCGGTGGCGGCCGCGCGCGAGGCCACATTCGCCTTGGCGAAGAGGTTGCTTACGTGGCGGTCGATGGTCTTCTCGCTCAAGGAAAGCTCGCGGGCGATCTGCTTGTTGGTCCTGCCGGTGGCGATGAGCCGCAGGACCTGCAGCTCGCGCGGCGTGAGTCCGTGGCCACTCTCGGGCGCCCCCGCCCCCTCGGTGGCTGCCAGCCGGCGCACGAGCTCCCCGAGGGCGGCGCGGTCGGGCTGCGCCCCGAGTCGTGCGAACACCTCCTGCGCGCACTCCAGTTCCAGGCGCGCCCCGTCCGCATCCCCGAGTGCGAGCGCGGCGCGTGCCAGGAGCACCCGCAGCCGGGCGGCGAGGTACGGGGCGCCCAGCTGCTGCCAGATGGCGAACGCACGCCGCGCCGGAGCGACGGCCGCCTGGGGCCGCCCCTCGGCCAGGTGCAGCGCGCCGGAGGCGTGCGCGGCGATCGCCCGCAGCACCTCGGTATCCAAAGTCGCCGCGGTCCTCTCCAGCTCCTCACTCGCCGCGCGCGCCTCGGCCACGTCACCCACGCTGAGCATGATCTCCACGTGCGCGGGCAGATAGCGCGTGCGCGCCAGCGGCTCGTGGGTGGCGCCCACCATGCGGCGGCTGGCGCTGGCGGCGGCCTGCGCGTCGCCCTGCGCCAGGCGCAGCAGCGAAAGTCCGGGCTGCGGCTCGAAGCCGGCGCGGCTGGCCTCGCGGTAGGCACTCTCCGCCAGGGCGTACTCCCCGCGCAGGCGGTGGATTTCCGCGGCCTGGTAATGGGCACGGCCGGCGGCATCGCGCTCGATGTCGCGCACGCAGCGGCTGACCGCGCGCTGTGCTTCCGCCACCGCCTCGGCCCATGCGCCGCTCATCTGCATGACCTCGGCGCGGTGCACCAGGCAGTGGCCGGTGAACAGGCCCAGCTGCGGATGCGCCTCGCACCAGCGCGACAGCGCCGCGGTCCACTCGCGCACCCGCTCCAGCGCGAACACGCGGTGGCAGCTGGCGATGGCGGAGCAGTAGACGATGCCGGTCACCACCGGGGACAGCTCGCCCGCGGTGGCCGCCACCATCGCCTCGTCCAGGCTGCTCAGGCCCGGCGCGATCTGCCCGGCGGCCAGCAGCGCGCGCCCCTTGAGGTTGCGCGCGAAGGCGATCAGGTCCCCTTCCGCGAAGCGCTCGCCGATCTGGGCGGCACGCGCGGCGCACTCGATCGCCCGGGCGGCCTCCCCCGCGCCCAGGTGCCGCTGGCCGGCCGGCAGCAGCAGGTAGCCCTGCTCGACGCAGTCCTCGCCGTGGCTGTCGACCAGGCGCTGGGCGCGGCTCAGCCAGCCGCTCGCGCGCGAGGCCTCCGCGCGCGCCAGCAGCCGGAACCCGAGCCAGAATGCCGCGCGGGCCGCGGCCAGCGCCTCGCCCGCCTGCAGGCGCGCGTGGTAAACGCGCTCCTGGGTGGCGAGCATCTGTTCATCGCGCGCGGAGAGGCCCGCCGACCAGGCGAGCCGGTGCAGATCCTCGGCCCCGAGGGGGTGCGCCGCGTCGGCGCGCGCGAGCGCCTCGAAGGCATCGTCCCACTCCTGGCGCTCGAAGCAGGCGCGCCCGCGCAGGAGCGCCGCGTCATTGCCGGACTCGGGCGGGGCGGGGCTGCGATCGCGGCTGTGGGTGGTGCTGGTGGGCATCGGGCGGCGCCGTCGGGGCCGCGATAGTGCCCATCACCCGGGTCCGATGGCAACCGCGGGGCCCGCTCCTGCGCAGGGCACTTTCTGGGCCGCCTGCGCAAGGCGAGCCCGCGCCGCGCCTCAGGCGGCGCTGATGCTGGTCTCTTCGGCGATCATCTCTTCGAGGCGCTGCAGATCCGGCACCAGCGGCGTCTCGTTCACCATGCGGATCTGGCAGATGACCGGCGCACGCTCGGGGAAGACGCGCGAGTTGTCCGGGCGCACCACGTCCGAGCTCACCCGCACCAGCTGCGGGAAGCCCTGGCTCACCAGCGCGAAGTTGCCGCCCTCGACCCGGGTGCCGAGCGCATGCACGATGACGATGCGCGTGCGTCCGCTCGCCGGCGGGATCATCTGCCCGCAGGCGCCCTCGAAGGACACCAGCGGCACCGCCTTGCCGTTCCACGGCACGGTGCCGATGTACCACGGCGGCGCGCCGGTCATCTCCGAGGGCGTCTGGAAGCCCACCACCTCCGCGATGCAGGCGCGCGGGATGATGAGCCGGCCATCGACCAGCGGGATGAGGAGGCTGTAGATCTCGGCGACGCGTTCGGCCATGGCTTAACTCCCGGAAGCGCCGGCGTAGCGCGTGGCGGCCCGCCGCCGCTCGACCAGCGGGGCGATGGCATCCAGCAGCTGCGCCTCCTGGTAGGGCTTGCCGAGGTAGTCATCCACGCCGAGCTCGATGGCGCGCGCGCGGTGCTTCTCGCCCACGCGCGAGGTGACCATGATGATCGGCACGTCCTTCAGGCGCGGGTCGTTGCGCACGTGCGCGGCGACCTCGTAGCCGTCCATGCGCGGCATCTCGATGTCGAGCAGGATCACGTCGGGGACGTTGTCCTGCAGCAGCGCCACGGCATCCATGCCATCGCGCGCGGTGAGCACGCGCATGCCGTTGCGCTCCAGCAGCCGCTGCGTCACGCGGCGCACGGTGATCGAGTCATCGACCACCATGGCAAAGGTGCGGCGGTCGCCGCGCTCGCGCGGCGGCGTCGGCGCCTGCGCGCGCGTGCGCCACTCGGCGCGCACCAGCGCGCCGATGTCCAGGATGATGACGATGCGGCCGTCGCCGAGGATCGTGGCGCCGGAGATGCCGCGGATCCCGGAGATCTGCGGGCCCACCGACTTCACCACGATCTCGCGGCTGCCGACGAGCTCATCGGCCACGAGCCCGGTGGAGTGCTCGCCGGCGCGCACCAGCACCACCGGGATGGTGACGTCCTGCCCGGGCAGCTCGGAGGGGGTCAGCCCGACGAACGTCGCCAGGTGCTGGAAGCGGTACTTCTGGCCGCCGTAGTCGAACACGGCCGCATCGCGGCCCAGGTGCGCCGCCACCTCGGCCTTGGAGAGGCGCAGCACGCCCTCCACGGTCGGCAGCGGCAGCGCGTAATACTCCTCGTCGGTGCGCACCACCAGCGCGTGGCTGATGGCGAGCGTGAGCGGCAGGCGGATGGTGAAGACGGTGCCCTCGCCGGGCTTGGTCTCCATGTGCAGGGCGCCGCCCAGGCGCTTGATCTCGGTGGCCACCACGTCCATGCCGACGCCGCGGCCGGCCTGCTGGGTGATGGCGCCGGCGGTGGAGAAGCCCGGCTCGAGGATGAGCTGCATCGCATCCTCATCGCTCAGGGTGTTGCCCGGGCTGATCATGCCCAGGGACAGCGCCTTGTCGCGGATGGCCTTGAGGTTCATGCCGCCGCCGTCGTCGGTGAGGCGCACCATGACCTCGGCGCCCTCGCGGTGCAGCTCGAGCACGATGCGCCCGGTCTCGGGCTTGCCGCGCTGGCTGCGCTCGTCGGGCTTCTCGATGCCGTGCACCACCGCGTTGCGCAGCATGTGCTCGAAGGGCGGCAGCATGCGCTCGAGCACCTGGCGGTCGAGTTCCCCGGAGGCGCCCTCGACGGTGAGCTCCACGCGCTTGCCGGTGTCGGAGGCGGCCTGGCGCACGATGCGCGCCAGGCGCTGCACGTGGCGCTGGAAGGGCACCATGCGCGTGCGCATGAGGCCGTTCTGCAGTTCGGTGATGGTGCGCGCCTGCTGCTGCAGCAGGCTCTGGGTGTCCTTGGCGAGGTTCTCCAGCAGCTGCTGGATGCTCGCCACGTCGTTCGCCGTCTCCGCGAGCGCGCGCGAGTACTGCTGGATCGAGGAATAGCGGTCGAGCTCGAGCGGGTCGAACTCGCTGCGGTGCGCGCCCTCGTCCTCGTGCTTGTGCAGGATCTGCGCCTCGGTCTCGATCTCGAGGCTGCGCAGCTGCTCCTTCAGGCGCGTCACCGTGCGCGACAGCTCGCCCAGGTTGAAATCGAAGCTGCCGAGCTGCTGTTCCAGGCGCGCGCGCGCGATGCTCGCTTCGCCGGAAATGTTGAGCAGCTGGTCGAGCAGGTCCGCGTCCACGCGCGCCATTTCCTGGCGCTCCCCGGTGACCGGCTCGCGGCCCGGCGGCACCGGCTGCGGCGGCGCCAGTCCCTCCTCGTGCTCGGCGCGGGGCCGTGCAAAGGGTGACGGGGCGAGGGAGCCCACGGAGGACCAGCGGGCCTCGGCCGGCGCGGCCGCGGGGGGCGCCGGGACGGGCGCGGGCGGCGGTGCGACGGCAGGCTCGGGCGTCAGCAGCTCCGCGGGCGGCTCAGGCTCTGCGGCCGCGGCCGCGCTGGCAGCCTGTTCCTCGGTGAACAGCAGCTCCGCGTTGAATTTCGCCAGCATGGTGCCGGAGGCCGTATCGGTGTCCGTTAGGGTGAAGGCCTCTTCGGCCGGCGGCGCGGCGGCCGGCGGCGGTGCGGGTGGTGACGGTGCCGGCGGCGGTGCGGCCGCCGCGGGCGCCGCTGCCGCGGCGGGCGCAGCCTCGGCCTGGCCCGGACGGCCCAGGGACTTCAGGCGATCGAGCATGGCGCGCGCCGGGGACACGCGGCGGCCGTTGATAACCTGCTCGCGCATGCGCGCCAGTTCATCGAGGCTCGCCTGGATGGCATCAAAGAGCGCCGCATCCGCGGTCACCGTGCCGTTCTCCACCAGCATCACCAGCGACTCGAGCTCGTGACTTAAGTCCCCCATCGCCATGATGCCCGCCATGCGCGCGCCGCCCTTGAGCGTGTGCAGCGGGCGCTTGAGGCCTAAGCGCAGGTCCTGGCTCGAAGGCTGGCTGCGCCAGTCCGCCAGGGCGCGCTCGGAGGCCTCGATGAGCTCGGTGGCCTCGTCGGTGAAGATCGCGGCGACCTCCGGATCAAAGTCGACCGCCTCGGCGCTGACCTCGGGCTCCGCAGCCGCGGCCGGCGCGGCGGCCGCCTGCGCGGCGGCGGCGGCGGCCGCGATGCGCGCATCGAGGCTCTTGTCGCTGCGCTCGATGCGCTCGAGCAGCTGCCAGTGATTGACGAAGTAGCCGGTGGACTCATCCAGGTGCGTGGCGACGGACTCCATCGCCGTCATGCAGTCGGAGATGACCCCGAGGTCCTCGCCCGAGAGTCCCAGGGCGCTGCCGAAGGCGCGCCGCAGCCAGTGATCGAGCGGCTCGGCAAGGCGGATCCCGTGGCGCGCCTGCGCCATCTTGGAACTGCCCGAGAGCGTGTGGCAGGCGCGGTAGACCTCCTCGGGCAGCGCGTGCGGCTCGGGCAGCTTCGCCTCGCGCGCGAGGTAGGTGCGCACCGTGGACACGTGGGTCGCGGTCTCGCGCGCGTAGATGTCGCGCAGCGTGTCATCCGGGATCGGCCGGGCGGCGCCCTCCGGCCGCGACACCAGTACCTGCGGGCGCGGCGCGGCGGCGGCGGCTGGCGCGGCGGCGGTGGCCGCAAGCGCCGGCGTCTCGCCGGTTTCCTCATCGCGTGAGCGCGCCGCGGGCGCCTGGCGTCCCGCCGCGAGCGCGTGCGCGCGCGAGGCGATGCCGAGGAGGTCGGCCTTCACCGGCGCGCCCTTCTCCAGCTGCTGCACGAGCTCGGGCAGGGCGGCGATCGCCGCGCGCAGCGTCTCCAGGATCGCCGGCGAGCGGGTGAGCGTGTTGTCGAGCACGCGGTTCAGGAGGTTCTCGATCGACCAGGCGAATTCGCCCAGGTCGCGGGCGCCGACCATGCGGCCGCTGCCCTTGAGCGTATGGAAGGAGCGGCGCACGGTGATCAGGGCGTCGCGCTCGAGCGGATTCTCGTCCCACACCGGGAAGCCGTGCTGGATCTTGGCCAGTTCCTCGTTGGCTTCCTCGATGAACAGCTTCACCAGCTCCGGGTCGGAGTGCTCGGCGAGCGCCGGCGCCTTGGACACCGGGACCGCGAGCGTCGGGGCCGCCGCATCCACGCTGGCCGCGTCCGGCTGCGCCGGGCGGGCGTGCACGCTGGTGATGGCGACCGTCTTGGCGTACGCCCCGGGCTCCAGCGGCGGCACCGTGGGGACCGAGGGCGTCACCTGCTGCTCGAGCGCCTGCACGCAGGCCTGCGCGTTGTCGAGCATGTACCAGGGATCGGCGCGCCCGGCCTGCAGCGTCTCCATGTAGTACTCGACGCTGACGATGGCGTCCGCCAGGCGGTCGATGAAGCCCGGCGGCAGCACGTGCATGCCCGGCTGCATCACGCGCTTCAGCTGCGTCGTGATGCCCTCGATCAGTTCCACGGCGCGCGCCTTGCCCAGCAGCAGCAGGCCGGCCTTCATGCCGCGCATCAGGTCCTGCCAGCTGTCCATGCCGGCCGCGTCCAGCGTGCCGCCGACGCTCTGCGTCACGGCTTCCTTGATGCGGGCGAGGTTCACGATGCACTCGCGCAGCACCGCGGACTGCACCTGCTGGAACTCGGAGTCCTCCCCGGCCGGCTGCGCCTCGGTGTCGCGCGGCAGGATCATGCCCACGAGTCCGTCGTCGAGCTTGTCCTCGACCCCGATCAGGGTCGCGGCGATGTCCACCAGCGTCGACTCGTCCGCCTTGAGCGAGCCCTCGACGATCTTGGTCAGCCGGTCGGTCTCGAACTGCACCTTGGCGCGCAGGTCGCCCAGGCCGAGCACGCCGAGCGTGTCGCCGATCTTGCGCAGCAGCTCGACCTGGGAGTAGAGCTCCTGGGGCTGGCCGGCGCCGCGGCGCACGAAGATATCCAGTACGTCCTTGACCTTGGCGAGGTCCTCGCGGATCGCCGCGGCCACGGTCTGCATGAGCTTGATGCTGGGCGCGGAGAGGTTCTCGCGCTCCTGCTCGATGCTCTCATCGACCGGCAGCAGCTCGGTCAGGCGGAAGGAGTTGCGCACCGCGGTGACGCGCGCGCCGGCGGACTCGGAGCGTCCGACGTAATAAAGAAGGTTGTTGAGCAGCTCCACCGCCGGGGACTGCGCGTAGCGCGCCTCGCCCTGCTCGTACAGCCGGCGGATCTCCCGATCCCCCAGTCCCAGGAGGCGCTTCACCGACTGCCCGCCCTCGAGCCCGTGCTGCTGCAGGGCCTCCACCACCGCGCCGATCACCCACCACAGCTGGAACACCGGCTGGCGGGTGGCGATCTGCTCGAGCTTCTGGGCGACCTTGGCGAGGGTCTCCAGGTGCTGCTCCACGCGCTCGCCGCGGATCCAGCCGATGAGGCCGACCTGGTAGCGCGCGCGCAGGCGGCGCGCCCACTGCTCCACCGTCATCGGCGGCTCGCCGGCGGTGCCGTCGTGCGGCTGCGCCTGCTGGTCGGACTTAAGATTGAGGACCAGCAGCGTGCCTTCGGACAGCAGCGAGCTGCCGCGCACCGCGCGCAGGTCATTCAGCAGCGGCAGCAGCACCAGCGCCAGGTCACGCCCGCCGGCGAGCACGCGCTCGAGGTACCCGGGCAGCTGCACCATGGCGCGCATGAGCGCATCCAGGCTCTCCGCCTGGCTCTTGCGCTCGCTGTGCGTGGCCATGAGGTACTGGGCGACGTGCTCCATCTCCTCGGCCAGCAGCGCCGCGCCATAGATCTCGAGCAGCCGCAGCACGCCCTGGACCTGGTGCAGGTCCGTCACGCACTTCTCGAGCAGCGCCACGTTGTCGGGCTGCTCGACGTAGCTCTCCAGTGCGGTGCGGGCCTCGCCGAGCGTGACGTTGACCTCGCGACCGACCAGATCGAATGTCTGGGAAACGACTTCAGGCATGCACTAGCTTCCGGGGCAGGATCATGAGCCGCCGAGCGCGGAGATCTGCCGTACCTTTGCGGTGGTGAGCGGGGCTTCCTCGACGCGCCGCACGCTGCCGCTGGTGGCGGCACGCTCCGCGCCGCTGCCCGGGAGGCGGAAGCCGGCCGCGGACTTGCGCAGCCCGGCCGAGAGCTCCGCGAGCTTGGCGATGGCCGCCGAGGTGGCGGTGGTGGTCTCGGCGGTCTGCGCGCTGATCTCCTTCAGTATCTGCATGTTGCGGGCGATGTTCTGCGCCGCCCCGGTCTGCTGGCGCGAGCTGCCGGAGATGTTCTGCACCAGGCTCGCGATCTGGTTGGACACCTGCTCGATCTCCTCGAGCGCCGCTCCGGCGTTCTCGGCCAGCAGCGCCCCGCCCACCACGTCGGTGGTGCTGCGCTCCATCGACACGACCGCCTCGTTGGTGTCGGTCTGGATGGTGCGCACCAGCACCTCGATCTGCTTGGTGGCATTGGCCGCGCGCTCCGCCAGGCGCTGCACCTCGTCCGCCACCACCGCGAAGCCGCGGCCGGCCTCGCCGGCCATGGAGGACTGGATGGAGGCGTTGAGCGCCAGGATGTTGGTCTGCTCGGCGATGTCGTTGATGAGCTCGACGATGTTGCCGATCTCCTGCGAGCTCTCGCCCAGGCGCTTGATGCGCTTGGAGGTCTCCTGGATGGTCTCGCGGATGGTGTTCATGCCGTCGATCGTGCGGCGCACCGCATCGCCGCCCTTGTGCGCCACCTCCACCGAGTGGCGCGCGACGTCCGAGGCGCGCTCGGCGTTGCCGGAGACCTCCTCGACCGAGGCGGCCATGCTGGCGGCGGACTCGGTGGCCGAGGCGATCTGCTTGGACTGCGCGCCGCTCGCCTTGGCGAGGTGCTGCGACAGCGACTGCGTCTGGCGGGTGGCCGAGTCCAGCTGGATCGCCGAGCCGTTGATGGTGGTGACCAGGCCGCGCAGCGCATCGACCGCGTAGTTGATCGAGTCGGCGATGGCGCCGGTGATGTCCTCGGTGACGGTGGCCTGCACCGTCAGGTCCCCGTCGGCGAGGCTCGAGAGCTCATCGAGCAGGCGCAGGATCGCCTGCTGGTTGCGGTCGGTTTCCTTGCGCTGGGCGTCCGCGGAGGCGCGCTGGCGCTCCACCGTGCGGTGCATGCGCAGCGCCGAGGCGAGCGCGGCCAGGAGCAGCGCGAGCCCTGCCGCCAGCAGCACGAGCGGCAGGTAGCCGAGCAGCCCGCCGCCCGGCGGCGGCGGCGGCGCTTCGGTCGCGGTGGCGGCCAGGTCGCGCGCGTCCGCGGCGATGGCGCGCGCGGCGCTCTGCGCCGCCGGCAGCGCCGGCGCTGCGCCCACGGCACGCTTCACGGCGGCGGACAGGTCGGTGTAGATCGAGTCGAGGTTCTTCAGGTGCTTGAGCCCGTCGGGCGTTGTGACCTTGGGCAGCGCCAGCGCCGAGGTGCCGCCGGCCAGCGCGGAGATGACCTGGCCCAGGTAATCGGAGGACTCGGCGATGTGCTGCGCGGCCTGCCCGGGGTCGGCCGAGCCCTGGGTGAGCGCGGTGACGTCCAGCTGCACGCGCTGCGCGCGCGCCTCGAAGCGCTCGAGCGCCCCGGCCGAGGGGCCGGCGTTGGCCGGCGGCAGGCCCTGCCCGAGCGCGTTGGCCTCGGCGACCAGTTTCGGCACCAGGGTCGCGGTGTCGCGGGCGGCGGCGGCGGCGTCACTGAGCGCGCTGCGGGCGCGCAGCACGGCGGTGGCGTTGTTCATGAGGCGCGTGAAGCGCGCATCGCTGGTGAAGGGCGCCGCGGAATCCCGCGCGGCGGCGTCCTCGAGTGACTTCTGGCGCTCCTGGAAGCGCGACTGCGCCGCAGGATCCCCGGCCACCGCGCCGCCGGCATCCAGCGCCAGGCCGTAGAGCGCATCCACCGGCACGGCGTGCGCCTTCTCCTGGGGGCGGTTCTGGAACACCCAGTAGGCCACCCCGCTCACCACCAGGAAGAGCGCCGACAGACTCAGCAGCAGCGTCAGCCGGTTCGGGGGCGCGCTGGTGGCGGGAGGGCTCATACGGCAGCCTCGGCGAACGCCGGGCTCTCGAGCACCGTGCGCAGACTCAGGACCGGCCACTGCTCCTGGGCGCGGCGGAAGGCGCCGGCGAGGTAGCGTTCGCAGCGGGCCACCGTCGGGGGCGCATCGCCGCTGAACTCCGCCTCGGCGAAGCGCCGGAAGCCGAGCACCTCGTCGACGATCAGGCCGGCGGGAATCTCGCGGTGATTGACGACCACGATGCGGGTGTTGCGCGTCACCGGGGTGACGCCGGAGCCCAGGAACTGGCGCAGGTCGATGATCGGCAGGAGCTGCCCGCGCACGTTGGCGAGTCCCTTGATCCAGGCCTTCGCGCCCGGCACGCGCGTGGTGCTGGCCGGCACGCCGAGCACCTCGCGCGTCTCCTCGCGGGCGACCAGGTACAGGTCTCCCGCCATGCGCAGCGCGACGCCGACCCACTCGCGCCCGGCGCTCGCCTCCTGGTTCAGCTGCGCGGACACCGCGCGGCCGCGGCGCTCGAGCTCGGCCAGCAGCTCGAACGGGCGGTCCCGCAGGGACTTCAGCTCGATCTCAGGTGCCGGGGTCGGTTCGCTCATGTGCTCGCAAGTTTCCTAGGTGCTGAAGGCGTCGCGGCCCGCTCACGCGGACAGCGTCGCCTGCGCCTTGGCGACCAGCTGATCAGGCGATACGGGCTTCACCATGTAGTCGATCGCGCCCTGGCGCAGGCCCCAGATGCGATCGGTCTCCTGGCCCTTGGAGGTGACCATGATGATCGGGATGGCGCTGGTGCGCGGGTCGTTGGCGAGCGCGCGTGTCGCCTGGTAACCGTTCATGCCGGGCATGACGATGTCCATGAAGATGAGATCGGGGTTGATCTCACGCGCCATGCGTACGCCTTCGGCGCCGTCCACCGCCGCGGCGGTCGTGAAGCCGTGCTTCTCGAGCGCCTTCTGCATGACGTGCAGCTCGGTGGGGGAGTCGTCAACGATCAGGATCAGGGGCATTGCCATCATCTCCCGATATGGGTCTCGATCGCCGAGAGCAGCTCATCCTTGGTGAACGGTTTGGTGAGGTAGTGCTCGGAGCCCACGATGCGCCCGCGCGCGCGGTCGAACAGGCCGTCCTTGGAGGACAGCATGATCACGGGGATCGAGCGGAAGACCTTGTTGTGTTTGATCAGCGAACAGGTCTGATAGCCGTCCAGGCGCGGCATCATGATGTCCACGAAGACGATGTCCGGCTGGTGGTCGGCGATCTTGGCGAGCGCATCAAAGCCGTCGATCGCCGTGAACACCTCGCAGCCTTCCTTCGCCAGCAGCGTCTCGGCCGTGCGACGGATGGTCTTGCTGTCATCGATGACGAGTACCTTCAGACCCTGGAGCTTGGTGTTGCTGCCGGTCACGGTCAGACGACTCCTTCCTAATACTTAAGGCGGCTAAACTGGACCCGAGGTCCTGAGGCGGCCACACACGCGTGGCGGGCTGTGGAGACTCCCGCGAGGCGTCGTCGGCGCCGCCTGCGGCGCGCCATCCACGCAATCCGGAAAGTCTCTCGGGCCCCAAGACCCCAAGGGCAAGCGCAGCGCGGTTTTAACATATCGGTATACCCCCGGCTATGCCATGCACGTCACGTTTTTCGAAGGTCGCAAGCCGGTTCATGCCTTCAGAACACCCGGGGCAGACATATTCGTGCGGCACTCGCCATAATCGACATTTCCTGCCCGCGCACCCTTGAAGGATCCGATGACGACGGCTAAGCGACTCGGCGTGGTGATGGACCCGATCGGGGCCATCAACTACGCGAAGGACTCGACGCTGGCGATGCTGCTCGCCGCCCAGGCGCGCGGCTTTGCGCTCGCCTACCTCGAGCAGCGCGACCTGCTGATGCGCGACGGGGTCGCCTACGGGCGCATGCGCGCGCTGCGCGTGGCGGCCGATCCTCAGGGCTGGTTCAGCCTGGGGGAGCCTGCCATCGAGCCCCTGAGCGCGCTCGACTGCCTGCTGATGCGCAAGGACCCGCCGTTTGACACCGAGTACATCTACAGCACCTACATCCTCGAGCGCGCCGAGCAGGCCGGCGTGCTGGTCGTCAACCGCCCGCAGGGCCTGCGCGACATGAACGAGAAGGTGTACACGGCCTGGTTCCCCCAGTGCTGCGCGCCGACCCTGATCACGCGCGACATGCACCTGATGGGCGCGTTTCTCAAGGAGCACGGCAAGATCGTGGTGAAGCCCCTGGAGGGCATGGGGGGGCGCTCGATCTTCGTGCTGGAGGAGCGCGACCCCAACGCCAAAGTCGTGTTCGAGACCCTGACCGACTACGGCCAGCGCTTCGCCATCTGCCAGCGCTACCTGCCGGAGATCGCCGCGAGCGGCGACTCGCGCGTGCTGCTGGTCGACGGGGAGCCGGTGCCCTACGCGCTGGCGCGCATGCCCTCCCCCGGGGATCACCGCGGCAACCTCGCCGCCGGCGCCCGGGGCGTGGGCCGGCCGCTCAACGAGCGCGACCGCTGGCTCGCCGCGCAGATCGGGCCGGCGCTGGCCGCCAGGGGCATGTTGTTCGTGGGCCTCGACGTCATCGGCGGCTTCGTCACCGAGATCAACGTCACCAGCCCGACCGGCATCCGCGAACTGGACAAGCAGTTTCCGATCCATATCGGGGAGCTGCTGATCACCGCCATCGAGCGGCGCCTTGGGGCCCGCGCCGCCGCGGCCGCTCCCGGCTGACGAGCTCCGAAGGAAGCCCGCACTATGGCGCGACGCGCGCTCATGCTCAGGGAAGGTATCGCGCCGGTGTGGGACCGGCTGCTGACCATGGTCTTCATCGTGGGGCTGCTGCACGGCCTCCTGATCGTGGGGCTCACCTTCAACGCCGCGGCGCGCGACCGCGCCAGCGCCCCGGGGCTGGAGGTGCTGCTGGTCTCCGACGAGCTGCCGGAGGCGGACAAGAACCCCACCGCGACCTACCTGGCGCAGCGCACCCAGACCGGCTCAGGTAATACCCGCAAGGCCGTGGCGCCGCGCAACCGCACCTCCTCCATCCCGCACCTCAAGCACCGCGGCAGCGCGGAAGGCAAGTCGCTGAGCGACGAGGGCGAGCGCGCCGGGAGCGCGCAGGAGGAGCGCGTGCTTACCTCCATCGCCTGGAGCACGCGCGTGCGCTACCTCGCCGAGGAGGGCGCCTCCGGCACCCAGCGCGACAAGCCGCTCCTGATCGACCAGCCCGAGACCGCCGAGCCCGGACCTGACGAGGAGGGCCCGGCGCAGGTGCGCGGCCCGAAGCGCGATGAGCTGTGGATCACCCCCGATACCCGCGCCGCGAGCCTGGCGCCCTACCTGGATGCCTGGCGGCGCAAGGTCGAGCGCATCGGCACGCTCAACTACCCCACCGTGGCGAAGGTGGCCCAGGCGCAGACGAGCCCGGTGGTGGAAGTGGGTATTGGCGTCGACGGCAAGCTCGACCGGGCCGTCATCCGCCGCAGCAGCGGCAACGCGGAGCTCGACCAGGCGGCGCTCGAGATCCTCAAGCTCTCCAGCCCCTTTGACCCCTTCCCGCCCGAGCTCGCGCGGCAGTACAAGGTGTTGCGCTTTGCCTACGAATGGCAGTTCTCCGGCGGCCGCGCCGCAAGCGGCACCGTATCGGTTCCTTGAGACTCATCCAGCGCATGCCCATACTGGGAGGCATGGGCAGCGGCAAGGATCCCTCCGAGAGTGGCGAGCCTGCGGTTGAAGAGTCCGCAGGCGCCTCGGCGCCTTTTGCCGACAGCCCGCCGGGCAGCCTCACCAATCACCTGCTGATTGCGATGCCGCAGCTCTCGGACCCGAACTTCGCCCAGACCGTGGCGCTCATCTGCGAGCACACCGACAAGGGTGCGCTCGGCATCGTGCTGAACAAGCCGCTGCCGATGAAGCTCTCGGACGTGCTCTCGCAGATGAAGCTCGAGCCCTCCACCGAGAGCATCGCGGCGCAGCCGGTGCTGCGTGGCGGCCCGGTGCACACCGACCGCGGCTTCGTGCTGCACCGTCCCGGCGGGCAGTGGGACCACACCCACAAGGTTTCCGACACCATCCAGGTGACCACCTCGCGGGACGTGCTCGCGGCCATGGCCAAGGGCGAAGGGCCCTCGGATGCCTTCATCGCCCTCGGCTACGCCGGCTGGGAGTCCGGGCAGTTGGAGCGCGAGCTCAAGGACAACGCCTGGGCCTCGGTGCCGGTGGATGCGAGCGTCGTGTTCGAACTGCCCTTCGAGCAGCGCTGGGCGGGCGCCTGGCGGCTCTTGGGGATCGACGTCGAGCGCCTGAGCCCCGAGGCCGGCCATGCATAAGCGCGCCTGTTGCGGGGCATGACCGCACCCGAGACCGTCCTCGCCTTCGACTTCGGACTCAAACGTATTGGCATCGCCTCGGGCGACTCGCTGACGCGCAACGCCGCGCCGCGCCCGGCGGCGCTGTGCGGCAGCAGCGGCCCGGACTGGGAGGCGATCGCACGCGAGGTGCGCGCGCTCGCCCCGGCGCGCCTCATCGTGGGCGCCCCGTATAATGAGGACGGCAGCGATGCGGCGATCACCACCCTGGCGCGCCGCTTCGCCGCCGAACTGGAACGCCGCTTCGCCCTGCCCGTGCACCTGGTGGATGAGCGCTTCTCCTCGCGCGAGGCGAGCGAGTCGCTGCGCGCGCGACGTGCCAGCGGCGAGCGCCGGCGCCGGGTGCAGAAGGCGGACATCGACAGCGCCGCCGCCGCGGTGATTCTCGGGCGCTGGTTCGCCGGCGAGAGAAGCAACTTGATGACAGGCAAGGACTCATGACCGAGCAGCTGCGACCGGATGGCTCGCTGCGCCACCTGCTGACGCTGCAGGGGCTGCCCAAGGCGCTGCTGGAGCGCCTGCTCGAGCGCGCGCAGAGCCTGGTGCGCCCGCTCGGCGCCCGCCCCGCCATGAGCCAGCTGCTCTCCGGCAACACCGTCGCCAATCTCTTCACCGAGCCCTCCACGCGCACGCGCGTGAGCTTCGAGCTCGCCGCCAAGCGCCTTGGCGCCCAGGTGGTGAACCTGGAGGTGCAGCTGTCCTCGCGCGTGAAGGGCGAGAGCATGCTCGACACGGTCTACACGCTCGAGTCACTGCACGTGGACGCCTTCGTCATCCGCGACGCGGAAGTGGGCGTGCCGGGCCTGGTGGCGGCACACGTCGCGCCGCACGTGAGCGTGCTGTCCGCCGGCGAGGCGCACGTCGCGCACCCGACGCAGGGGCTGCTCGATGCCCTCACCATCTACCAGCGCAAGCAGCGCTTCGCGGGACTGTCGGTCGCGATCGTGGGCGACATCCGCCACTCGCGGGTGGCGCGCTCCGCCTGGCAGGCGCTGCGCACGCTCGGCGTCACGGACCTGCGCATCCTCGCCCCGCCGGCGCTGATGCCGGAGGCGGACGAGTTCGCCGGCGCCCACCGCTACACCGATTTCGCCGCGGGCCTGGAGGCGGCGGACGTCATCATGATGCTGCGCATCCAGAAGGAGCGCATCCGCGAGACCGACCTGCCCGACGGCGCGCAGTACTTCGCCGCCTGGGGCCTGACCGAGCAGCGCCTCAGGGGCGCGCGCCCGGATGCGATCGTCATGCACCCGCAGCCGATGAACCGCGGCATCGAGATCGCCTCCGAGGTCGCCGACGGCCCGCAGTCGGTGATCCGCGACCAGGTGCGCAATGGCGTCGCGGTGCGCATGGCGGTGCTCGCCGAAGTGCTCAGCTCGCGCGGACCGAACCCTTGAGCGCCGCGCACCGCGGCACCATCTTCCTCGAGCAGGCGCGGGTGCTCTCGCAGCTCGCCTACGACGCCGAGCAGTTCGTGATCCGCCTCGCCTCGCCCAAGTGCGCGGCGCGCGCCGCGCCGGGCACCTTCGCGCACCTCACCTGCGATGTGACGATCCCGATGCGCCGGCCGCTGTCGATCATGCGCGCGGATGCGGGCGCGGGCTGGATCGAGATGCTCTACAAGGTCGTGGGTCCCGGCCTGCAGGCGCTGGCCGCCAAGAAGGCCGGCGACACGGTGAGCGTGCTCGGCCCGATCGGCACGGCCTTCAGCGTGCACCCGCAGCGGCCGCGCACGCTGCTGCTGGGCGGCGGGGTGGGCATCCCGCCGATGGTGTTCCTGAGCGAGCGCCTGCGCGGCAGCGCCTACAAGCCCCTGGTGCTCATGGGCTCGGAGGTGCCGTTTCCGTTTCGCACGCGCCCCTCCGCGACCATCGTCACCGGCATGCCCGCCGGCAGCACCGCCTGCATGCCGCTGCTGGAGGAATGGGGCGTGCCCAGCCGCCTGGCGAGCCGCGCGGACTTCCCCGGCTGCTACCCCGGTTTCGTGACCGAGCTGGCGGCCGAGTGGCTGGGCTCGCTGGGGGATAAGGAACTCGCCGAGGTCGAGATCTTCTCCTGCGGGCCGACGCCGATGCTCAGGGCCAGCGCGGCGCTGGCGCGGCGTTTCCGGGTGCCCTGCCAGGTGTCGCTGGAGGAGTTCATGGCCTGCGGCGTGGGGGGCTGCGCCGGTTGCACCGTGCAGGTAGCCACCGCGGAGGGGCCGGCCATGAAGCGCGTGTGCGTGGACGGGCCGGTGTTCGATGCTTACACCGTGTTCTAGCGCCAGGAGCAGGCCATGAGCATTTCCAGGCACCCCTTCCCCGCGGCACTAGTCACGCTCGCGCTGGCCGCTGTTGGCGCCTCGTGCGCCGGCACGCCCAGCACCCCGCAGATGCGCCAGGCGTACGTCACCGAGCTGGTGCACGCCTACGACATCGAGGGCGCCGTCAATCGTGCCCAGGCGGAGGCGCTCGCCGATGCGCATCGCAGCATCGAGACGGTGCGCGGTCAGTATGGTGACGTGCTCGCGCGCCTCACCGCCGCGCAGAAACACAGGCTGGATGCGGCCATGGACCGCTTCGTCAGCGCCGCGCGCGTGACGCCGGACGTCAACGAGGCCGAGGCCGTGTGGGCGCAGGGCTTCACCGAGAACCTGACCGACGAGGACCTGCAGCGCATCGTCGAGTTCTCGCGCACGCCGGCGGGACAGGCACAGATTGCCGGCGCCAGGGACGCCGCGGCGCAGCTGCGCGCCTACCTCTACCAGGCACGCAGCGCCAGTGTCGACAAGGCGGTGCAGCAGTACATCGCGGAACTGCGGGCCATCGCCGGCGGCACCGGCAACTGAGGCGGCGGCAGCGGCGGCCGGGGCGCGCCCTCAGCCGAAGTTGATCTTGGCTTCCAGGTTGGCGCGCGAGTCGGCGTTGAGCAGCGCCTCATCGAGGCCGACGCGGCCCTGCTTGTAGAGGTCGTGCAGCGCGGCGTCGAAGCTCTGGATGCCACGTTCGCCGCTGAGGTTGATCGCTTCCTTGATCGACACCACGTCGCCCTTCTTCACCAGGTTGCCGATGTGCGGGGTGTTGATCATGACCTCCACCGCGGCCAGGCGGCGGCCGTCCTTACCCATCACCAGGCGCTGCGCCATGATGGAGCGCAGGTACTGCGACAGGTCCAGGAAGATCTGGTTGTGCTGCTCGCGCGGGAACATGTTGATGATGCGGTCGAGCGATTCGGCGCAGTTGTTGGCGTGCATGGTGGCGAGCACCAGGTGGCCGGTGCCGGCGAGGTTGATGGCCGCCTCCATGCCGTCCTTGTCGCGGATCTCGCCGATGAGGATGACGTCGGGAGCCGCGCGCACCACGCCGCGCAGCGCGCGCGCGTAGCTCTTGGTATCCAGCCCCACCTCGCGCTGGTTCACGATCGAGCGCTTGTTGGTGTGCAGGAACTCGATCGGGTCCTCGATCGTGACGATGTGGTCGGAGGAGTTCTCGTTGCGGTAGTTGATCATGGCCGCGAGCGTCGTCGACTTGCCCGAGCCGGTCGCCCCGACCATGAGGATCAGGCCGCGCTTGAGCAGCACCAGCTCGGTGACGATCTCCGGCAGCCCGAGGGCGTCCATGCGCGGCATGTCGGCGGTGATGTAGCGCATCACCATGGCAGGATTGCCGCGCTGCATGAAGACGTTGACGCGGAAGCGCCCGAGGCCGGGCTCGGAGACGGCGAAGTCCAGTTCCCACTCCTTGAGGAAGTGCTCGCGCTGTTCCGCGGTCATGAGCGCGAAGGAGGTCTGGCGCACCGTCTCCGGCGTCAGCACCTGCTTGTTGACGGGCAGGATCTGCCCCTCGATCTTGATCTTGATGGGCGCGTTGGAGGTGAAGAACAGGTCGGAGGCCTTCTTCTCCACCATCAGCTTGAACAGCGGCTTGGTGTTGAGCGTCGGATGCCGCCCGGTCACGGCCGCCGCCACGGCCTCGGCGGTCACCGCGGATACGCCCGCGGACGGTGCCTCAGCCCCGGCGGAGGGCTCCTTGGCGGCCTTCACAGGCTGCGGCCCTGCTCTTCCTCCACGATCTTGAGGGCTCCTCCATCGTCGATATTCTTCTGCTCGCGCTTGCTCTCGAGCTTGATGCGCAGGCGCAGCTCGTTCTTGGAGTCCGCGTTACGCAGCGCGTCCTCGTAGGAAATGAAGCCGGTCTCGTACATCTCGTACAGCGCCTGGTCGAAGGTCTTCATGCCGAGGCGGTTGGAGCGCGACATGACTTCCTTGATCTCGGCGACCTTGCCCTTGAAGATCAGGTCCTGGATGAGGGGCGAGTTGAGCATGATCTCCATCGCCGCGATGCGCCCGCTGCCGCTCTCGCGCGGGATGAGGCGCTGCGAGATCAGGGCGCGGATGTTGAGCGACAGGTCCATGAGCAGCTGTTCGCGCCGCTCGTCGGGGAAGAAGTTGATGATGCGGTCGAGCGCCTGGTTGGAGCTGTTGGCGTGCAGCGTCGCCAGCACCAGGTGGCCGGTCTCGGAGAACTGGATGCCGTACTCCATGGTCTCGCGGTCGCGGATCTCGCCGATGAGGATGACGTCCGGCGCCTGGCGCAGGGTGTTCTTCAGCGCCGCCTGCCAGGAGTCGGTATCCACGCCCACCTCGCGGTGCGTGATCACGCAGCCCTTGTGGGTATGCACGTACTCGACCGGGTCCTCGATGGTGACGATGTGCCCGCGGGTCTTCTCGTTGCGGTAGCCGATCATGGCCGCGAGCGAGGTCGACTTGCCGGAGCCCGTGCCGCCGACCAGGAGCACCAGGCCGCGCTTGGAGAGCACGACTTCCTTGAGCACCGGCGCCAGCTCGAGTTCCTCGAAGGTGGGGATCTTGGCGTTGATGAGGCGGATGACGCAGCCCACCGCGGCCTGCTGCACGAAGGCGCTGACGCGGAAGCGCCCGATGCCCGGCGGGGCGATCGCGAAGTTACATTCCTTGGAGGAGTCGAATTCCTTGGTCTGGCGGTCGTTCATGATCGCCCGCACCAGGGTGGCGGACTGCTCGACGGTGAGCGCCCGCTCGCTCTGGGGGCGGATCTCGCCGTCCACCTTGATCGCCGGCGGGAAGCCCGCCGTGATGAACAGGTCCGAGGCCTTCTTCTCGGTGACCCGCCGCAGCAGGTCCTGCATGAGCTTGATGGCTTGATCGCGATCCATGGACCTTCCCGTGCCGCGTTACAACGCGTCCTTGTTCTGCGCCTTATAGCGCGCCTCTTCCTTGCTGACCACACCCTTGGCGACCAGCTCGGTGAGGCACTGGTCGAGCGTCTGCATGCCCTGCGAGCCGCCGGTCTGGATCGAAGAGTACATCTGCGCGATCTTGCCCTCGCGGATAAGATTACGGATCGCGGGAGTGCCGATCATGATCTCGTGCGCGGCCACGCGGCCACCGCCGTTCTTCTTCATCAGGGTCTGCGAGACGACCGCGCGCAGCGACTCGGACAGCATCGAGCGCACCATGTCCTTCTCCTCGCCCGGGAACACGTCGACGATGCGGTCGATGGTCTTGGCGGCGGAACTGGTGTGCAGGGTACCGAACACCAGGTGGCCGGTCTCGGCGGCGGTGAGCGCCAGGCGGATGGTCTCCAGGTCGCGCATTTCGCCGACCAGGATCACGTCCGGGTCCTCGCGCAGCGCCGAGCGCAGCGCCTCGCTGAACCCGAGGGTGTCGCGGTGCACCTCGCGCTGGTTGACCAGGCAGCGCTTGGACTCGTGCACGAACTCGATCGGATCCTCGATGGTGATGATGTGATCCGGGCGGTTGTCGTTGCAGTGATTGACCATGCCGGCCAGGGTCGTCGACTTGCCCGAGCCGGTGGGCCCGGTGACCAGCACCAGCCCGCGCGGCAGCATGCACAGGTCGCGGAAGATCTTGGGCGAATTCAGGTCGTCCAGGGACAAAATGGCGGACGGGATGTTGCGGAACACGGCGCCGGCGCCGCGGTTCTGGTTGAAGGCGTTGACGCGGAAGCGCGCCAGCTTGGGAATCTCGAATGAAAAGTCCGTCTCGAAGAACTCTTCGTACGCCTTGCGCTGCTTGTCGTTCATGATGTCGTACACCATGGAGTGCACTTCCTTGTGCGACAGCGGCGGCATGTTGATGCGCTTCATGTCGCCGTCGACACGGATCATCGGTGGCACGCCGGAGGACAGATGCAGGTCGGATGCATTGTTCTTGACGGCGAATGCCAGGAGTTGCGCGATATCGACGGCCATTGATGCTCCCTGGAACAGCGCGCGTGAAAGGTGCAGGAAATAGCGACGTGCAAGCCTGCGCCTCGAGCGCGCGGGCAGTATAGCGGAGGGGTCACACTGCCAATATGTTAATGGGTCCGCAGAATTTGGCGCTGCAGGTGCAGGAAGTGCGCGAACGGGTGGCGCGGGCGGTGGCGGCCGCCGGGCGGAGTGCGCACTCGGTCACACTCCTTGCGGTCGGCAAGGCGCAGCCGCTCGCGCTGCTGCGCGCCGCGGCCGATGCCGGGCTCACCGACTTCGGCGAGAGCTACCTGAATGAGGCGCTGGAAAAGGTTGCCGCACTGCAGGATCGCGCGCTCACCTGGCACTACATCGGCCGCCTGCAGGCCAACAAGACCCGGCCGGTGGCGGAGGCCTTCGCCTGGGTGCACGCCGTGGATCGCCTCAAGATCGCCGAGCGCCTGAGCGCGCAGCGCCCCTATCACGCCCCGCCCCTGAATGTGTGCCTGCAGGTGAACCTGGCCGGTGAGGCCAGCAAGGGCGGCGTGCCCCCGGCGCAACTTGCGCCCCTCGCCGCCGCCGTGGCGGCGCTGCCGCGCCTGACGCTGCGCGGACTGATGTGCCTGCCGCCGCAGGAGACGGACCCGGCGCGCCAGCGCCACTGGTTCGCGCAGCTGCGCGCGCTCAAGGAGGAACTGAACAGCCGCGGCGCCCGCCTCGACACCCTCTCCATGGGCATGAGCGATGACTTCGAGGCGGCCATCGCCGAGGGCGCCACCATCGTGCGCCTCGGGACCGTGTTGTTTGGCCCAAGACCCGTACAATAGCGCCGCCATGAGTACCCGCCGTCTGTGCATTCTCGGCGCCGGCAGCATGGGCCGCGCGCTCATCAGCGGCCTGTTGCGTTCCGGCACCCGTGCCGAGCTGCTCAGCGTCGGGGAGAGCGTGCCGGCGGCGCGCGAGTTGCTGGCGCGCGAACTCGCCGTGAGCGCCACGGCCGACAACGCCGCGGCCATCGCCGGCGCGCAGGTCATCGTGCTCGCCGTGAAGCCGCAGGACGTGGGCGCCGTGCTCAGGCCGCTCGCACCGCAGCTCAGCGCCGCGCGCCCGCTGCTGCTCTCGGTGTGCGCCGGCGTGCGGGTGCGGGAGCTGGAGGCCTGCTGCGGCAGCGAGGTGCCGGTGGTGCGGGCGATGCCCAACCGCCCGGCACTCGTGGGCGCCGGCATCAGCGGGGTGTACGCCCCGCCGCAGGTGGCCGCGGCGCTGCGCAGCAGCGCGGAGCAGATCCTGCGCGCGGTCGGAGAGGTGGTGTGGGTGCCCACCGAGGATGCGCTCGATGCGGTCACGGCCGTCTCGGGCAGCGGGCCGGCCTACTTCTTCCTGCTGGCCGAGTGCATGGCGGAGGCGGGCCGGGAACTCGGCCTCGAGCCCGCCACCGCGCAGCGCCTTGCGCTCGCCACGCTGCACGGGGCGGGCCTGCTGGCGCACGCGCCCGCGGCGGACCTGGTGCAGCTGCGCGCCGCGGTCACCTCCCGGGGCGGCACCACGGAGGCCGCGCTGCGGGTGCTTGAAAGTGAGGACCTGCGCGGCATAGTAGGACGGGCGCTGGCGGCCGCCGCCGCGCGCGGGCGCGAGCTCGCCGTGACGCCGCAGGGCCTGAGCCGCTGAGAATGAAAGAAAAATTCCCATGAGCGCCATCATCTACATCATCGACACCCTGCTGTGGCTGGCGCTGCTGGTGGTGATGGTGCGCCTGCTGCTGCAGCTGACGCGGGCGGATTTCCGCAATCCGCTGTGCCAGGCGGTGGTGCGCCTCACCAATCCCCTGATCCTGCCCCTGCGGCGCATCCTGCCGCCGATCGGCAAGATCGACACCGCCTCCGTGGTCGCGGTGCTCCTGGTGGCGACGGTGAAGATCGCCTCGCTGTTCGCGCTCAACGACATCGGCATGGTGACCTCGCCGCTGCTGTGGGCACGGGCGGTGCTCACCGAGATCGCGCGCACGCTCCTGTGGACCTACTTCTACGCGATCGTGCTGTATGCGCTGCTGAGTCTGGTGGCCCCCGGCGGCTACTCGCCGCTGCAGTCGCTGCTGACGACACTGTGCGAGCCGGTGCTGCGCCCGTTCCGGCGCATCCTGCCGGTGATCGCGGGCCTCGACCTCTCGCCCCTGTGGGCGGGAATCGCCATCCAGGCGCTGCTCATCCTGCTGCGCTGAAATACGGCGCGCAAACCGTGCCGTTGCGCGCGCGCTGCGCATGTTGCGCGCGCGTGTTGCCTTCGCGGAAACACATGCTTAGCGAGGACTTCGCACCGAGAGTCGCAGCTCAGGAGGCGCGCCCGCACGCGTGTCCCTGTCACGTTCGCGCTCCGGATGCAAGCCTGGTGCAGCACGAAACCCTGAGAAAAAAGGCACTTCCGCAACACCACAGTACAAAAAAGCTGTTGCGAAAGCGTGCGCATGTGCTATTTTCCGCGCCGATTCTCATCGCGCGTGCAGCTGACAGCCGCGTTTTCAAACTAAATTTTCGAGGAGTAGCGCAAAATGGCGAAAAAGGGTGGCGCACCGACGAAGTCGGAAGTCCTGACACACATCTCCAAGGACACGGGGCTTTCCCGCAAGCAAGTCGGAAGCGTATTCGATTCGCTGGGTGGCGTGATCAAGAAGAGCCTGCGCGGCAATGGTCTGTTCACCATGCCGGGGCTGCTGAAGATGAAGGTCGTGAAGAAGCCCGCGACCAAGGCCCGCGAGGGCGTAAACCCGTTCACGGGCGAAAAGATGATGTTCAAGGCAAAGCCGGCGAGCAAGAAGGTTCGCGTCATGCCGCTTAAGAGCCTCAAGGGAATGGTCAACTCTTAAGATTCGGTCTAACCCGCGCTGCCAGCGCGCGAAGGCCCGGCAAGGACGGTCTCCTTGCCGGGCCTTTTGTTTTGCGGCCGCGGAGCGCTCAGCCGGCCGGCGCCGGCGCGGTGCCCGGCTGGCCCTGCGTCACCGGCACGATGGTGAGCTCCACGCGCCGGTTCGCCTGGCGCCCGTCGGGCGTGTCGTTGGAGGCGACCGGATGATTCTCGCCGTCCCCGACCACCATCAGGCGCGGGAAGCGCACGCCGCGGCTGACCAGGTATGCCGACACCGACTGCGCGCGCTTGAGCGACAGTGCCTGGTTGTAGGAGGCGCTGCCGGTGGAGTCGGTGTGGCCGGCGACCTCGACCATGGTCTGGTCGTACTGGTTCAGGCTCAGCGCCACCTTGTCCAGGATCGGGTAGATGGCGGCATTCAGGTCCGAGCTGTTGGTGGCGAAGGTGATGCCGCCGGGCATGTCGAGGGTGATGTTGTCCTGCTTGCGCACCACCTCCACGCCCGTGCCCGCCATGCTCTGCTTCAGCTGCGCCTCCTGGCGGTCCTGGTAGTTGCCGACGGCGCCGCCGGCGATGCCGCCGAGCGCGGCCCCGATGAGGGCGTTATCGAACTTGTCCCCTTTCGTGAGCAGCCCGATGACGGCGCCCACGCCGGCGCCGATGCCGGCCCCGGTGCGGGTCTTGTGGTAATCGGGGCTGGTGGCGGCCTGCTGCACGGGCGCGCAGGCTGCCAGCACCGCCACCGCCGCCAGGCCCGCGAGGGGGTAGATTCTCTTCATGGTCCGTGTCTCCTCCTGAAGCTGGCCGAAAGTTTAGCGGCTCGGTGGGGTGGCCCGGCACCCGGGGCCGATGAGTGCTCTTCAGGTGCCACCCGCCGCCATGAAATCCAGTACCGCATCGCGCAGCTCGTTGATGCGGCCGTGAAAAAAGTGCCCGGCGCCTGCGAGCACGGTGACGCGCGGCGGCGGCTTGAGTGTGGCCGCCCAGGCAAGCACCACCGGCGCGGGCACGACGTCATCGGCATCGCCCTGCACGATCAGCCACGGGCACGCCGGCGCCTGTGTCACGTCGATCTTGGTGACGCCGGGGGCGACGAGCACCAGCCGCGCCGGCTGCGCCGCCGCCGCGGCGAGCGCGGCCACCGCGCCGCCGAAGGAGAAGCCTGCCAGCCACAGCGCCGCCTGCGGCCAGCGCGCGCGGCCGTGGGCGATGACCGCGAGTGCGTCCTCGACCTCGCCGCGCCCCTCATCGTGGCGGCCCTCGCTCGTGCCCGCGCCGCGGAAGTTGAAGCGGATGGCGGGTGCGCCGAGCTGCTCGAAGGCGCGCGCCACGGTGTAGACGACCTTGTTGTCCAGGGTGCCGCCAAAGAGCGGATGCGGGTGGCAGACCACCGCAAAGGCGGTCACGGGCGCCTCCGCACCGCTTTCGGGCACCGGCGTCTCGATGAGCGCCTGCAGGGCGCCGGCCGGGCCCTGGATCATCAGGCGCTGCGCCTGCGGCGGCCGCCGGACCACCCGCGACGCCCCTAGCCGGCCGCGCCGCGCGCGGCGGCGAGGCGCACCAGCAGGCGGTTCAGGCGCTGCACGTACTCGGGCGGGTTGTGCAGCTGCGTGCCCTCCGCCAGGGCCGCCTGGTCATAGAGCAGCTGCGCGAGCTCGGCGAATTCGCCCGCCTCCGTCACGCCCTCGAGGTACTTCACCAGCGGGTGCGTGACGTTGAGCTCCAGCAGCGGGTGCGCCTCGGGGGCCTTCTGGCCGGCGGCCGCGAGGATGCGCCGCATCTGCTCCCCGAGATCGTGCTCGCCGAGCACCAGGCACGCCGGGGACTCGCGCAGGCGCTCACTCACCCGCACCTCGGTGACCCGTTCCCCGAGGGCATCCTTGACGCGCTTCAGCAGTCCCTTGCTCTCCTTGAGGGCCGCCTCGTGCTGCTTGCGGTCGGCCGCGCTCGCCAGGCTCCCCAGCTCCAGATCCCCGCGCGCGGCGTCCTTGAAGCGCTTGCCCTCGTACTCGGTAAGCTGCCCCATCACCCACTCATCGATGCGCTCGGCCAAGAGCAGCACCTCCAGCCCGCGCTCCTTGAGGCCCTCGATGGCCGGGTGGGCACGCGCGGCCGCGACGCTCTCGGCGATCACGTAGTAGATCTTGTCCTGGCCCGCGGCCAGGCGCCCGACGTAGTCCGCCAGGCTCACCGCGGGGTTGTCGTGGCTCTCGCGGGTGCTCGCGAAGCGCAGCAGGTTCAGCAGCGCGGCCTGGTTGGCGTGATCCTGGACCACGCCCTCCTTGAGCACCGCGCCGAACTCCTTCCAGCAGGTGGCGTACTTGTCGGCCTCCTCGCGGGCGAGGCGGCCCAGGAGGTCGAGTACGCGCTTGGTGAGGCTGTTGCGGATGGCCTCGACCTCCGGCTCCTGCTGCAGCAGCTCGCGCGAGACGTTCAGCGGCAGGTCGGAGGAGTCCACCACGCCCTTCACGAACCGAAGATATGGCGGCAGGAACTGCTCGGCGTCGTCCATGATGAAGACGCGGCGCACGTACAGCTTCAGTCCGCGTGCCCCGTCGCGCTGCCACAGGTCAAACGGCGCCCGCGCCGGCAGGTACAGCAGGCTGATGTACTCGCGCTTGCCCTCGACCTTGTTGTGACTCCAGGCGAGCGGGTCGGTGAAGTCATGCGCCAGGTACTGGTAGAACTCCCGGTACTCCTCCTCCTTGATCTCGGTGCGCGGCAGGGTCCACAGCGCCTTCGCCTGGTTCACCACCTCGTACTCGATGGACGCCTCGCCCTCCTTGCGCATGCGTACCGGGAAGCCGATGTGGTCGGAATAGCGGCGGATCAGGGCGCGCAGCCGGAAGGCGTCGGCGAATTCCTTGGCATCCTCCTTCAGCTGCAGCGTCACGGACGTGCCGCGCGCCGCCTGCGTCACCGTCTCGACCGTGAACTCCCCGTCGGCGCCGGATTCCCAGCGCACGCCCGCCTCGGCCGGCGCGCCCGCCTTGCGCGAGCGCACCTCGACCCGGTCGGCGACGATGAACGCGGAATAGAACCCCACGCCGAACTGGCCGATGAGGGCGGAGGCCTTCTGCTCATCACCCGAGAGGGAGCGGAAGAACTCCGCCGTGCCCGAGCGCGCGATGGTCCCCAGGTTCGCGATCGCCTCCTCGCGGCTCATGCCGATGCCGTTATCGGTCACCGTGACGGTGCCCGCGGCGGGGTCGGCATCGATGCGGATGCCGAGTTCGGGGTCCTCGCTGAGAAGCTCGCTGTGCGCGATGGCCGCGAAGCGCACCCGGTCGCAGGCATCGGAGGCGTTGGAGATCAGCTCCCGCAGGAAGATCTCGCGGTGGCTGTAGAGCGAGTGGATCATGAGCTTCAGCAGCTCACGCACCTCGGCCTGGAAGCCGTGGGTCTCGCGGGCAGCGGCGGCGGTGGTGGATTGCTCGGTTTCTTCGGCCATGACGCGCTTCATCCCCGTGGCGGGCGTTGCAGTTGAGCCCGCAAGGATCAGCGATCTTGGGAATCAGCGCAGAATTTTCAAGCGCCGCGGGCGGCGCGCGGGCGAAACTTCAGCCCGGGAGCAGGCTGAGGCCGCGGTGGGCGAGCAGCAGCGTGGCGCCGGCGCCGAGCAGTGCGCCCATGAAGGGCACGGCGGCGGCCAATGTCTCGGCGGCCGCGCAGGTCGCCAGGTGGCGACAGGCGCACAGGATATCGTCCAATTCGTCCCACAGCTGCAGAAAAGATTCTTCCATGGCGGGCTCGACTCTACGGGCGCGACCGCGGCGGCGGCGTGCGCGTGCTCACAGTCGCGCTTTGGCTTGCAGGACTTAATGTGCGTGCGTAGGCTTGGCTGCGACCCGCGTCACGCAGGCGCGACAGCACAAGGGCATCATGCAGCGCATTGTCGTCCTGAACCCCAAGGGCGGGTCCGGCAAGACGACCATTGCGATCAATCTGGCGAGTTATCTCGCCTCGCGCGCCCACACGCCGCTGCTGATGGATTACGACCCCCAGGGGTCCTCGCTGCGCTGGGTCAAGAAGCGCAAGGCCGCGCAGCCACCGATCCACGTCATCGCCGCCTTCGAGAAGGACACGCGCACCACGCGCGCCTTCCAGCTGCGCCCGCCGGACAACACCTCCCACGTCATCGTGGACACCCCGGCCGCGCTCACCCCCGCGCAGCTGCCGGACATGGTGCGCGATGCCGCCAAGATCATCGTGCCGGTGCTGCCCTCGGACATCGACATCCACACCTGCTCGCGCTGCATCCGCGACCTGCTGCTGGTGGCGAAGATCCGCCGCGAGGACGACCGCATCGGCGTCATCGCCAACCGCGTGCGCCGCAACACCCTCACCTACCAGTCCCTGATCCGCTTCCTGCATACGCTCGGGATCCCGATCGTGGCGACGCTGCGCGACTCGCAGAACTACGTGCGGGCCGCGGAACTGGGCGTCGGGGTGCACGAGATGAAGCACTACGTGGCCCACGAGGACACCGAGCAGTGGGCGCCGCTGGTGGAGTGGCTGGCGCGCCCGCGGCCGGTGGCCAAGCCCCCGGGCGCCGCCCCGGCCGGTAGCGCCGAGGTGCCGGGGCCCGCGGTCGACCCGGCGCCCACGGACACCCAGCCGGTGCTGGAGAAGGCCATGGCGGAACTGCCCCCGCTGCCGGCGGCCGTGTCCAATGCCTGAACAGCCCCGGAGGGGCTGTCCTTAATTAAGAGAGGTTTTGGCGGACCGGGAGCCGGAAGGGCGCCAGGAGCCCCGGCTCGCGTTACTTCTTCGGCTTGCTCGCCGCGCCCGGGGGATTCGTGCTGTCGGTGGCTTCCCAGGAATCGCGTACCTGGTCGGCCCAGTTCTTGTAGTTCGACCAGGTGTAGAGGTTGCGCGTGATCGCGGCCTGCCGGGCCCGCGCGCGCTGCATGCGATCCAGCCAGTTGGCGTAGGCGTCCGCGCCACCCGGGCCCGTCGGGCTGGGTGCCGGTTCGCGCTGCGCACCGGGCGGTTCGTCTCGCCCCCTGTCACTCGAGCTCATTTGAAGCTCCTGAAGGTTTCCAGGCGAGACTACGTGTTCGCTTCGGGCGCCGCAGGAACTGGTTCACAGGCATGTCGGCGCAACGCTACGCTGCGACGCAGCGCTCGCAGGTGGCGCGCAAAGTGTGCCGTGCGTGCGAGCGTTATGTCAGGCCGCGTGTCAGGCGACCAGGCGGTAGACCGGCCGGTAGACGCTGCCCGGCAAACGCATGCGCTGCTGCGCGACGAACGCGGCCAGCAGCTCATCGAGCTGGCCCATGGTCGCAGCGTCGCCGGTGAGCTCGTACGGACCCTGCGACTCGATCGCCTGGATGCCCGCTTCCTTGACGTTGCCGGTCACGATCCCGGAGAAGGCGCGGCGCAGGGTCGCGGCGAGTTCATGCGCCGGCTGGCCGCGCCTGAGGTCAAGCGCGCGCATGGAGGCGTGCGTGACCTCGAAGGGCTGCTGGAACTCGCGCCGGATGGACAGCAGCCAGTTGAAATTGTACGAATCGCTCGCGCGGCGGCGGAACTCGCGCACCGCGTCCATGCCGCGCACCATGCGGCGCGCCACTTCCGGCGGGTCATCGAGGATGACGGTGAGGCGGCGCACCGCCTCGGCCCCGAGCGTGCCGGAGATGAAGCTGCGGATGTGCTCGAAATAGGCCGCACTCTGCGACGGTCCCGTGAGCACGATCGGGAAGGGCTGCTCGCGGTTGGCCGGGTCCAGCAGGATACCCGTGAGATAGAGGATTTCCTCGGCGGTGCCGGCGCCGCCCGGGAACACCACGATGCCGTGGGCCAGGCGCACGAAGGCCTCGAGGCGCTTCTCGATGTCCGGCAGGATCGCCAGCTGCGTCACGATCGGGTTGGGGGGCTCGGCGGCGATGATCCCCGGCTCGGTGATGCCGATATAGCGCCCGTGCTCGATGCGCTGCTTGGCGTGGCCGATGGTGGCCCCCTTCATCGGGCCCTTCATGGCCCCCGGGCCGCAGCCGGTGCACACGTCCAGGCCACGCAGGCCGAGTTCGTAGCCGACGTTCTTGGTGTACTGGTACTCGGCGGCGTTGATCGAGTGCCCGCCCCAGCACACCACCAGGTTCGGCCGCGCCTTGTAGTCCAGCAGGCGCGCATTGCGCAGCACGTGGAAGACGGCGTTGGTGATCGAGGCGGAGTCGGTGAGATCGTAGCGGCCGCTCTCGATGATCTCGTTGGAGATGAATACCACGTCGCGCAGCACCGCGAACAGGTGCTCCTTGATGCCGCGGATCATCTGCCCGTCGACGAAGGCGGCGGCGGGGGCGTTCTGCATCTCGAGCTTCACCCCCCAGGGGTGGCGCACGATGCGGATCTCAAAGTCGCGGTAGCGGTCGAAGATTTCCTTGGCGTTGTCGGTGGGCGCCCCGGAATTGAGCACCGCGAGCGCACAGCGGCGGAACAGCGGGTACAGGCCGCCCTGGCCGGTGTCGAGCAGCTGGTCGATCTCGGTCTGGGAAAGGTTCTCGAGACTGCCGCGCGGCCCGACGCGCGCGTCGACGAACTCTGAGAAGTCGCTGGCCACGCGTGCTAGGGACGAATGTCGATCGGCACGTCGTCCGGCACCAGCATCCAGATCTCGACCATGTCGGCGTTGGAGACGGCGATGCAGCCGTCGGTCCAGTCGTGGGACTCGTAGTAGTCCGGCTCATGCTTCAGCGTGTTCGGCAGGCCGTGGATCATGATCGAGCCGCCGGTGTCCCAGTGGCGCGCCTGGGCGCGGCGCATGTCCTCCGGGTTCGGGTAGGAGACCTTGAGCGACAGGAAGAAGTCGCTGCGGGGGTTGCGCCGCTCGAGCCGGTAGGTGCCTTCCGGGGTGCGGAAATCCCCGGAGCGCTCCTTCTGCCCGACCGGGTTCAGGCCGAGCTGTATGTGGTAGGAGCGCACGGTGTTGCTGCCGTGCATGAGGGCGAGCGTGCGCTGTGCCTTGTACACCACGACGCGGTCCACGCTCGGCAGCTTGTCCGTCGGCGGCGTCATCATCGCCGGCTGCACGTCGGGCAGGCCGTCGGCAAGGGCGCCCGCGGCGCAGCCGCAAAGCGCCAGCACCGCAGCTAAGATCCTGAAAGAGATCATGTTCCGTTATGTCACAGCCCGAGCTGGCCGGATTATAGGCATCAAAGGCACCCGAGGGCATGTGCGTCCGTCACAGCCGCTCGCCAGTGCCCGCTGACTGCACCATTCAGCCATTGTTCTGCACCTCCTCCACGCGCGGCATGACGATCTGCGTGCCAGGGCGCAGCTCGGAGAAGTCCACCTCGAGGTTGTACTGCTGCAGCAGCCACAGGGGCAGCTGCAGCTTCGCGCGCTGCGTCAGTGTCCACAGCGAGTCCCCGGAACGGGCGATGTAGACCTCCGTGCCGACGATGCGGTGCGAGGCGAAATAGGACGCCTGCAGCGCCCGGTGGTACTCGTGGCGCTTGGCCTCGAACGCATCAGGCGTCGCCTTCTTGAAGTCGAGGCGGATGCGCTGGCCGATCTTCACCGGACGTTTGGCCGAGAGGTGGTTGAGGTCGCGCACGTGCTGCGCGGTAGTGCCCAGCCAGTCAGCGTAGTGACCCAGCGTCTCATCGGCGGCCACGCGGATGGTGTCGTCCTTGGCCACGGTGTAGTCGGTCGGGTCAGCGTTCTGCTCGGCATCCGAACCCGGTCCCACGGACGGGCTCACGGCCTCGGCCTGGGCCGCCGACACGATTTCCACCGTCACCGTGTAACGCACCGGTTTCGCCGCCTCGCGGGCCGCCGCCGCCGCAGCGGCGTCCTCGGCACTCTCGCGCTGCGCCACGGCGGCGCTGATCGCGCCGCCCTCGGAGGGCGGCGCCACGGTGGCCGCGACCCGCGCAGCGGCCGGGGCGGCCGGCGCGGTCGCCGGCGTGGGCTGCGTGGCCGAGGCGAGCGTTGCGCCTGCCGGCTCGGGCAGCGTCAGCAGCCGCCCCGGGGAGAGGTGCGCGCTGGTTCGCAGGTGGTTCAGGCGGGCCAGCGCTTCCACCGGCACGTCGTTGTGCTCGGCGACGCTCACCAGCGTGTCGCCCGGCTGGATCTTGTAGCGGCGCGGCCCGCGCTGGCCGCTGAACATGTCCCCCGGGCTCAGGCGCTGCGCGAGCAGCTCGCTGGTCCACTTGTCCGCCTCCACCGGCAGGCGCAGGCGGTAGTCCTTGGGGACGCGCTGCGTGCCCGACCACACCGGCGGCAGGAGCGCGGGGTTCAGGGCGTGCAGCTTGTCGCCGTCGATCTTCAGGGTCTTTGCCAGTGCGCTCACCGAGACATAGGCCGGCAGCGGCACCTCGCGGAAGCGCGCCTCACTCTCCCGCTGCAGCGAGCCGAAGTACTTCTCGGGGTTGCGGTCGATCTCGAGGGCGGCGAGGAACGAGACGTAGAAGTTGCGCGAGGCGAAGCCGAAGGTACGGCTCGTATAGCCGCGCACGATCTTGGCGATGTCGTCGGTCCCCATGGATTCCTTGGCGCGCAGCATGCCGGCGCTGCCGTGGTTATAGGCGGTGAGGGCGAGCGGCCAGGTGCCGAGGACGCGGTAGTTGTACGCCAGCAGCTGTGCCGCCGCTTCCGTGGAGCGGAACGGGTCGAGGCGGTCGTCCACCGCGCCGTCGATGCGCATGTAGCGCCGCCCGGTGGAGCGCATGAACTGCCACAGGCCCGCCGCGCCCACCTTGGAATAGGCGGCCGGGTTGAACGAGGATTCCACGTGCGGCAGGACGGCGAGCTCGGCCGGCAGCCCCAGGTTCGCCAGCGTCTCGGCGATATGCGTCTCCCAGGCACCCGAGCGCACCAGCCCCGCGCGGAAGCGGTCGGACTGGCCCAGCTGGAAGCGGATGTCCTCGATCGCGGCATGCAGGCGTGCCGGCGTGCCTTCCGCGCCCCACAGCTCCTTGATGCGCTGGTCCTCGGGGCTGAGCGGGGTGTCGCCGCCTTCGGCGATGCGCCGCAGCGCCGCGGCCAGGTGCTCGCGCGCGTCATCGACCTGGCGCTCCCGCTCACGCGGCGCGGTGTCGGGGGCGAAGTGCAGCGTCTGGTAGACGACCCCGAGGTTGTACTGATCATGCAGCACCCCGGCGTTGGTATCGATCTGCGTATAGACGCGGATCCAGAACTGCACGTCGCGCTCGAGCTCCGGCGGCCGCGGCATGGCAGTCTCGGCCGCGAGTGCGGGCGTGAAAACCCCCAGTGCGCACAGAGCGAGGGCGCACCACGCCAGCGCGCGCCGGCAGTGCCGGAGTTCTGCTGTCGGGTTCATTTACACCTGCGGAAAGGTCGCTGTTCCTGCATCAGTTCAAGGGCTTGGGGGGTATTCAGTGCGCTGCGGGTGACCAGCGCGGCGAGCTATTGCGTCGGGTATTTTGACACTTCACTGCTGCAAGCGTAGCTGCAACGGCCCGCACCGCTGCAGCGCTGAGGCTCGCGGGCGCATCCGGACGTGGCGAAATGCGCACTGCGTCACAGTTGTTGTGCGCCGCAGAGCCGGCCGGGTCCCGCAGCCGGCAGGCCCGCGGCTTTGGCATGAGTGTTGCTCTATCTACAGTGCGACCCATTAACACCGGGAAGGAAGCCAGAGCTACGGGATAACCGAAAATAAGAGCGCGAAATCCGGCTGCGGATAGCGCGCCAACCAGATAACAATAACGAGAAGACACTCCTCCACACACAAGCAAGCGACCGACACCCCGCCTCCAGCGGGGTTTTTTTTGCCCGTCGTTACGGCTGCCTGAAACAAAAGAGGCAGCCGATGATCGGCTGCCTCCAGGGAATCGCCCAGGGTCTGTCAGTTTCAGTTGGTCTTCAAATCGGCCGGACTCACCCACACTTCGAATCGCCACAGTTCAGGCACGTCATGCAGCCATCCATCATCACGACCGCCGCGGTGCTGCAGCGGCCGCACAGCTGCGCGCCGTCAGGGAAATGCGACTTGGCAAAGGCGTCCGCCTGCTTGGCGCGCGCCTCGAACTCCGCGCGCTTCTCGTCCACCATCTTCTGCTGGTGCACGTCGAGCTTCGTCTTGCGGATGAGGCCGATCGTCTGCAGGTGCTTCTCGATCACGTAGCCAAGCTCGGCGATGATCGAGGGCATGAACTTGCCGCCCGGCTGCCAGTAGCCGCCGCGCGGGTCGAACACTGCCTTGAGCTCGTCCACAAGGAAGGTGACGTCGCCACCCTTGCGGAACACCGCCGAGATGATGCGCGTGAGCGCCACGATCCACTGGAAGTGATCGAGGTTCTTCGAGTTGATGAACACCTCGAACGGCCGGCGCTGCTCGTACTCAGTGCCCTCGTTGAGCACGATGTCGTTGATGGTCACGTACATCGCGTGATCGGAGATCGGCGTCTTGATCTTGTAGGTCGAGCCGACCAGGACCTCCGGGCGCTCGAGCTTCTCGTGCATCCGGATGACTTTGGCCATGTGGCCGTTGCGGTCGCGTACCGTTTCTCCCTCGCCCCCCTGGGACTTGGGCTCAGCCGCCTTCTCCACGGGCTTGTCGTCGGGTTTCTGCACCGCGTACTTGACGATTTTCCGGTCGATCTTGATGGTCATAACTAAATTCCTGCTCTCAACTCGCTCTGTTGCTCAGTAGCGCCCGTAGTAGCCGTCCTTGATCGCATCAAATAAATTTGCTGCGGTGTGGATCTCGCCGTCGTAGTCGATTTCTTCGTCGCCGCGCGCTTCAACCACCGAGCCATCCTCGAGCGTGAACTTGTAGAGCGTGTTCTTCAGGTCCTGTTCCTTGACGAGAACACCCTGGAAGGCGTCCGGGTTGAAGCGGAACGTGGTGCAGCCTTTCAGGCCCTGCTCGTGTGCATACAGATAGATGTCTTTGAATTTCGCGTAGGGGAAATCCGTAGGCACGTTCGCCGTCTTAGAAATCGATGAATCGACCCACTTCTGGGCCGCAGCCTGCACTTCGACATGCTCTTTGGGAGTGACTTCGTCCGAGGCGATGAAGTAATCCGGCAGTCTTTCATCATCGGTGGTGGCTCCGGGTTTGGCATTTTGGTTTACGAGCTCGCGATACGCCAGGAGCTCGAAGGAATAAACGTCGATCTTTTCCTTGGATTTCTTGCCTTCCCGGATCACGTTTCTGAAGTAATGATGTGCAAAAGACGGCTCGATTCCGTTCGAAGCATTGTTAGCAAGGGACAGTGAAATCGTTCCCGTGGGGGCGATGGAGGTGTGGTGCGTGAAGCGCGCGCCAACCTCGGCCAGTTCGTGCACCAGCTGCGGTGCGACCTGCGCGATGCGCTGCATGTAGCGGCTGTATTTGGCGTGCAGCAGACGACCGGAGATCTTCGAACCCGGCCGCCAGCCATCCTTCGCCATTTCCGGGCGCTTGCGCAGCATCTCCTTCGTGACCGCGAACTCCTCGTTCATGATCGGTGCCGGGCCCTTCTCGCGCGACAGTTCCAGCGCGGCTTCCCAGCCCGCGACCGCCATCTCGCGCGATACGTCCTCGGTGAAGCGCACAGCCTCGGGCGAGCCGTACTTCAGCTTCAGAAGCGTCATGGTGCTGCCGAGCCCGAGGAAGCCCATGCCGTGACGGCGCTTGCGCAGGATCTCGCCGCGCTGCTGCTCCAGCGGCAGCCCGTTCACCTCGACGACGTTGTCGAGCATGCGCGTGAACACCTTCACGACCTCGCGATACTCGTTCCAGTCGAACTCGGCGAAATCGCCGAAGGGATGTTTCACGAAGCGTGTCAGATTCACCGAACCTAACAGGCACGAGCCGTACGGCGGCAATGGTTGCTCACCACAGTTAGCTGTGACGAGACCGTTAAAGATCAGATTGTTCTTGTCAGGCTGCGTCGTATCAAACACCGCCTCGCGACCGACGTGCTCGATGCTAGCAATCGCACTGACGAACTGTTCCTCAAACGCGTGCGGGTGCTGATTCTTCCACTCCGCATACTTCTGGTTCTTAGTCTCGGTGATAAAACCGATCTCTTCCATGAAGCGATCGCGCGAGCCTGAGCCAATGATGAGTTCATAGTCGGCCTGGCAGTCATATAAACGCTTGCCGCCCTTGCCGTCGGGCAGCAACCGCTGTCCGGCCGGTCGCCGCCTCAGAATCCGGCAGAAAATACCGAAGTTCGCGAGCAGCGCCTGCACGTCCTTGAGCAGTGCGGGTTGACTTGATGCCAGACGGATCGTGCAGTACGCGTTCTTGTCGTCGCGCTGCACAGTGCCGTCGCACTGGAAAAGCGCGCGCAGGTACCCGCGCACGCAGGCCTCGCTGCCGCGCCAAACGATCTCCGGGGCCTGCGTCTTCGCCTTCGCGGTAAATCCAAAGTTCTCGAGGACCCGCGCAAGGATCACAGAACGAATCATGACGAGGTTGCGCTGAGGAACCGCCACCGCGCTCACGCGATAGTCCTCCCGCAGAGCACTCGTATCGGCCGCGCCAGCGATCAGAGCGTTGATGTAGGTAACGACTTCCTGTGCGTAGTCGCGGTCCTCGCCCCACAGGTTTACCACCGCCGCGTTTTTGCCCTTGCCGCGATTGGTGAAATGCCCATCGCCAGTGAGAAGTCCGAGAAGGGTTCCGAGTTCCTCACTACCGAAGTCACCGAACTGGCCCTTACCGGACTGCACCAGCAACTCGTCGCCGACCTTCAATTCTTTCAGCTCGATTCTGCCGCGCGCGGTGTAGAAGCCGTGCCATTCCGTGGCTTTGATTTCATAACCATCTTTAGTCACTACGCGGTAGATATCCGCAGAGGGTGACGTCATGAATGCAGGTACTGCGGGCCGTACGGCGGCGCCCTTGCCGTCACCCATTGCGCGCGTGTCGATCGTAGCCTGAATGTCCACGCCCGCCTTGTACAAATCCCCGATCCGCACCATCCCGTACTGCGTGGCAAGACGCGTGTCCGCCGTGACGCACGGGTTGGTGGCGCGGATGTTCTCGCACCACCAGTTGTTGTTCATCTCGTTGACGCGGTCAATGAGGATGAAGCCCGGCTCCGCGAAGTCGTAGGTGGACGTCATGATCACGTCCCACATGCGCCGCGCCGGCAGAGTCTTGTAGATCTTGCAGGCAACCAGGCCCTCGTCATTGGCGACGTAGCCCTCGTGCACCGGCCATTCGCGCCACACGAACTTCGCAGGATCGGTGAGGTCCGGCTTCTCCGCGTCGTATTCCTTGAGCGACAGCGGGAAAGCGAGCTTCCACTCGCGATCCTCGCGCACCGCCTGCATGAACTCATCGGTGATGAGCAGCGACAGGTTGAACTGGCGCAGACGGCCGTTCTCGCGCTTGGCGCGAATGAACTCCATGGCGTCGGGATGGCCGACGTCGAACGTGCCCATCTGCGCGCCGCGGCGGCCGCCGGCGGAGGAGACGGTGAAGCACATCTTGTCGAAGATATCCATGAACGACAGCGGGCCGGAGGTGTAGGCGCCGGCGCCGGAGACGTACGCGCCGCGCGGCCGCAGCGTCGAGTGCTCGTAGCCGATGCCGCAGCCGGCCTTGAGCGTCAGGCCCGCCTCATGGACCTTCTTCAGAATGTCGTCCATCGAGTCACGGATGGTCCCCGACACCGTGCAGTTGATGGTCGAGGTGGCGGGCTTGTGCTCGAGCGCCCCGGCGTTGGAGGTCACGCGGCCGGCGGGGATCGCGCCGCGGCGCAACGCCCACAGGAAGCGCTCGTTCCACTGCTCGCGCACGTCTTCGCGCTCGACATCAGCCAGGGCGCGGGCCACGCGTTTGTAGGTATCGTCCATCGACTTGTCGATGGGCGTACCGTCCTTGGCGACGAGGCGGTACTTCTTGTCCCAGATATCGAGCGAGGCTTCCTGGAAAGGAATCGCATCGACGTCCTTGGGTTCGATCTTCACGACTGTATTCATTTAATCCGCGGCGCTCCGACTGTTCTTACGCCTTGTTCAACGGATTGCAGGGAAATGCCGAAAAAGCGCGTGCAGTTGTTGGGCCTCGCGCGCCAGCTCGGTACCCGCTGTCTTGTATTTGGACAGTCAGGTCCCTGAAACCTCCCCCCGACCGCGTGACCCTGATCGCCTGTGGCGAACACAAGATCTTGTGTCGGGGTCAAAAGCCTAATGACGGTGCCGGGGGTCGTCAAGCGTTGCGGCCGGATTTTGTAACGTCATTTTTATCCTTATTATTCTTTGGCTTACGACGTTATTGGCCGCAAGACCCACGAGAATAATTATAAAAACCCGCCACTTTCTCCACGACCCGGCAACCCCAATATCTTGTGCCCAGCTCGAACACAGGTTTTGCACAGGCTGCCCACAGCCACGCAGCCTTTCCCGGAGGCCCCGAAGGCGGTTTGATCACTTTTTGACCACCCGCCCGGCGACTTCCCCACCTGCCCTGTAAATGCGGCTGCGGCGCCCCAAAGGCAACCTTGGCGGTAGCCCCCGGCGGCCACTTTTCCAGCAGCTGCGCACTTGAAACTGAAAACGCCCCACCACACATCCGGAACAACCGCGCGAGGAGCGCTGCGAGTTTCCAACTTCACTTTGCGAGGAGTTTTCTCATGACAATCGTTCGTTACGAGCCCTGGGCGCTCGTGAGCCGCTTTCACCAGCAGCTCGATCGTGCCCTGAACAAGGATGCTGACAGCGTCGAAAGCGCCACCGTCAGCTGGATCCCGCACGTGGACATCCACGAAGAGGCCGAGCGCTTCGTCGTGGTCGCCGACGTGCCGGGTGTTGAACCCAAGGACATCGAGATCACCGCCGAGAAGGGCGTGCTGACGGTACGCGGCGAGCGCCGCTCCGAGAAGAAGACCTCGACCGACGGGTACGCGCGTGTCGAGCGTGCCAGCGGCACGTTCCTGCGCCGCTTCACCCTGCCGGAGAGCGCCGACGCCGAGGCCATCAAGGCCACGCACGTCAATGGCGTGCTCGAGCTCTCGATCCCCAAGCGCCCGCAGGAGCAGCCGCGGCGCATCACCGTACAGGCCGCCTGAGGGCCGTTCCGGTCAGCCGGCAGCGCACGGGAAGTGCGCTGCCGGCTGCGTCTTTTCCGATACCCGCCGCGGCGCCATGCCGTGGGGCTAGAATTCTTCGGGCATGAAACGCGCTTCAGTCGCCCTGAGCCTGATCATCGCCCTGGCGGCCGCGCCGCTGCCGGCCGCCCTGCCGCCGGTCATTGGCGAGACTGCGCTGCCCACCCTGGCGCCCATGATCAAGAAGGTGTCGCCCGCGGTGGTAAACATCGCCACGCGCGGCACCATCCGCGAGCGCGGCCAGCAGAACCCGCTGCTCGATGATCCCTTCTTCCGCCGCTTCTTCGACGTGCCCCCGGACACCGGGCCGCGCGAGCGACCCTTCCAGAGCGCCGGCTCCGGCGTCATCTTCGATGCCAAGGCCGGCTACATCCTTACCAACGCCCACGTCGTCGAGAACGCCACCGAAATCACGGTGACGCTGCAGGACGGGCGCGACGTGAAGGCGGAAGTGCTCGGCAGCGATGCCCCCTCCGACGTCGCGGTGCTCAAGGTCAAACCCGAGGGCCTGTCGCAGATCGCGCTCGGGGACTCCGCCAAGGTGGAAGTCGGGGACTTCGTGGTCGCCATCGGCAACCCCTTCGGCCTGCAGCACACCGTCACCTCCGGGATCATCAGCGGCCTGTCGCGCTCCGGAATCAACCCGGACGGCTACGAGGACTTCATCCAGACCGACGCCTCGATCAATCCGGGCAATTCCGGGGGCGCCCTGGTCAACCTGCGCGGCGAGCTGATCGGCATCAATACCGCGATCCTGTCGCGCAGCGGCGGCAACATCGGCATCGGCTTCGCCATCCCGGTGAACATGGCGCGCAGCGTCATGGAGCAGCTGATCAAGTTCGGCTCGGTGAAGCGCGGGCAGCTCGGCGTCAGCATGTACACCGTGACCCCCGACATCGCGCACTCGCTCGGACTTAACAACGCCGTGGGCGCCCTCGTGTCGCAGGTGGTGGAAGGCTCGCCCGCCGAGAAGGCCGGCATCCGCACCGGGGATGTCATCACCTCGGTGAACGGGCAGCCGGTCAAATCCAACAGCGAGCTGCGCAACAGCATCGGCCTGCGCCGCGTCGGCGACAAGGTCGACATCGGCCTGGTGCGCGACGGCAAGCCGCTGAAGGTCACCGCGGTCATTGCCGACACCGCCACCGAGGCGCCCGGGGGCGCGGCGAGCATCCACAAGAGCTTCGAGGGCGCGACGCTCAGCGACGCCCCCGAGGCCGGCGGCGCGCTGGTACGCAGCGTCGAGTCCGGCAGTGCCGCCGCACAGGCCGGCCTGCGGGCCGAGGACGTGATCGTGGGCGCCAACCGTGGCAGGGTGGGGAGCGTGCGCGAGTTACGCGAGCGCGCCAAGGGCGCGGCGGTGCTGGTGCTGGAAGTGCGGCGCGGCAACACCGTGCTGCTGGTGCCGCTGCGCTGATGGTGGCGGCGCGCGCGTGCGCGCGGGCGTCAGTCGGCTGCCTCATCCGCCACCGTGGCGGTCGCCCCGCACAGGCGCGCGTGCCGCTCGCCGCGCGGCAGCTTCGACAGCGCCCGCGCCGCCTCGTAGAAGCGCGGCAGATCCTGGCCTTCCTGCGCCAGCAGTTTGCGGAAGCCCGGCACGCAGTCGTAATAGGTGGCCACGGACGCCAGCCGCGCGTTGTTCAGACCCTGCTTGATCCACTCGTCATAGAGCGGGTAGGTCACGCGCTCGCGCTGCTCGAAGGCGTGGATCTCATCCGCCAGCGCCGCGAACTCCTGCGCCTTGCGCTCGCGCAGTAGCCCGGGCGAGAGTCTGGAGGCGTACAGGCGCGCGAGCCGACCGCGCGCCTCGGCGAGCAGCTTCACGAACCTCTCTTCGCGCGCCTGCTCCACGCGGTACTCGCTGATGCGCGCCGCCGTGCCCTGGTGCTCGAGCCAGCGCCTGAGCCCCTCATCCTCGACCGTGGTGGCGAAGGCCTCGTTGAAGGCCGAGTCATCGCGCACGTACAGCAGCTGGTGGGCGAGCTCGTGGAACACCGTCGCCGCGAGTTCATCATCGCCGTAGCGCAGCATCGAGGACAGCACCGGGTCGGCGAACTTGCCGAGCGTCGAATACGCAGGCACCCCGTCGATGGCGACGTCGAAGCCCTCCGCCGCCAGGGAGGCTGCGAATTTTCTGGCACTGTCCTCGTGGAAGTAGCCGCGATAGGCGACGCAGCCGGCCACCGGGAAGCACCAGCGCTGCGGCACGACCGAGAACTCCGGTGTCGCCACGACGTTCCACACCACGTAGGGCCGGCCGATGTCGGCGTAGCTGCGGTAGCTCTTGTTGTCCGGCAGCTTGAGCTCCTCGCTTGCGAACGCGCGCGCCGCGCGCACCTGCGTCAGATGCGCGCGCACGTCCGCCGGGGTCTTCGGGTCGGCGAGCACCTCATCGATCGGCACGCGCTCGTGCATCACGTGCCACTGTCCGGACGCCGCCTGCGCGACGTAGGTCGTACCGCAGGCGCTGCTGAGCGCGCACACCAGCAAGATGAGCGCCATGCGGGCGCCCCGCGCAGCGGGCCCGGCCGGCGCGCCGCGCCGGAGCGTCTCGGTTAACATGCGCACCATGCAAGTCTACTTGGTCGGTGGCGCGGTTCGGGACCGTCTGCTGGGACTGCCCGTGCGCGAACGCGACTGGGTCGTGGTCGGCGCGACGCCCGAGCAACTCGTGGAGGCGGGCTACGTGCCGGTCGGGCGCGAGTTTCCGGTATTCCTGCATCCCGTGACGCACGAGGAGCACGCCCTCGCCCGCCTCGAACGCAAGGTCGGGCCCGGCTATCGCGGCTTCACGACCCAGTTCGCGCCGAGCGTGACGCTCGAGGAAGATCTGCGGCGCCGCGACCTCACCATCAATGCGATGGCCGAGGATGAGCGCGGCGCCCTCATCGATCCCTATGGCGGCCAGGCAGATCTCGCGGCGCGCGTGCTGCGCCACGTGTCGGACGCCTTCGTCGAGGATCCGGTGCGCATCCTGCGGGTCGCGCGCTTCGCCGCGCGCTATGCCCACCTCGGTTTCCGCATCGCGGATGAGACACTCGCGCTCATGCGCCGCATCACCGCGGCCGGCGAGGCGCGTACCCTGGTGCCCGAGCGGGTCTGGCAGGAAACCGAGCGCGCGCTCGGGGAGAGCCGCCCGGAAGTCTTCTTCGAGACGCTGCGCGCCTGCGGCGCACTTGAGGTGATCTTCCCGGAGGTCGATGCGCTCTTCGGCGTGCCGCAGCCACCGAAATGGCACCCGGAGATCGACACCGGCGTGCACGTGATGCTGTCGCTGCGCTACGCGGCCGATCACGGCGCGCCCGCCGTCGTGCGCTTCGCGGTGCTGCTGCACGACCTCGGCAAGGCGCAGACGCCCCGGGCGAGCTGGCCGAGCCACCATGGCCACGAAGAGTACGGCGTGCCGCTGATCGAAGATCTGTGCGATCGCCTGAAGGTCCCCAACGGCCACCGCGAGCTGGCGATCCTCACCGCGCGCCAGCACACCCTGGTGCACCGAGCGCTGGAACTGAAGCCGGCCACCGTGCTGACGCTGCTGGAGAACTGCGACGCCCTGCGCCGGCCCGAGCGCTTCACGGAGATGCTGTCCGCCTGCGAGGCCGATGCGCGCGGCCGCACCGGACGCGAGCAGGAACCCTATCCGCAGGCGGCCTATCTGCGCGCCGCCCTGGCCACCGCCGCCGCGGTGACCCTGAGCGCCGCGGAACGCACCGGCCTGCCCGGACCTGCGATCGGTGAAGAACTGCGCCGCCGGCGGCTCGCGGCGCTCACCACGCTGAAGGCCGCGACGGCCCGCGACCAAAACGCCTGAGTGGCGCCGCTCAGCGCATCGCCCCCGTCATCACGGCGGCGATCAGCGCCGCGCCGAGTGCGATGCGGTACCAGGCGAACAGCGTAAAGCGGTGCGTCTGCACGTAGCGCAGCAGCCACTTCACGGCGATGAAGGCGACGACGCCGGACACCACAAAACCGATGACGAGCTGTGGCCAGTCCTCGCCGGCGCTGTGGCCGCGGACTTTCATGAACTCGTAGGCGGTGGCGGCGAACATGGTCGGGATGCCGACCAGGAAGGCGAACTCGGTAGCGGCCGGCCGCGAGGTGAGACCGACCAGCATCGCCGCGAAGATGGTCGCCGCGGAGCGCGAGGTGCCGGGGAAGACCGGGGCCAGAATCTGGCAGGCCCCTACGAAAATCGCCACCTTCCAGGTGACCGTCGTGGCAAGCGGGCGGGTGGCGACGTAGCGCTCGATGATGAGGATGGCGATGCCGCCGATGAGCAGTGCCCAGGCGACCGGCAGCGCGCTGGTGGGCAGCTTCCAGCCCAGGCGCGTGGCAATGAAGGCGCCCACCGAGGTGATCAGGAAGGCCACCACCAGCTTCGCCAGGTAGTCGCGGCTGGCAGGATCGTCGAGGCGTGTCAGCAGGTTCACGATCCGCCGCCAGTAAATCAGCACGATGGCCAGGATCGCCGCCGCCTGGATGGCCACGTTGAACAGCTCCGAGCGCGCCCCCAGCCACTGCTCGGCGATCAGCAGGTGCCCGGTGCTCGAGACCGGCAGGAACTCGGTGATGCCTTCGATGATGCCGAGGATGATCGTGCTCAGGGTGTCGGACACGGCGCGTTGCTCTCTGAAGAGGAAGCGCGACATCTTACCGGTCCGCCCCGCCGCTGGCGTGCGGCGTTACGCGTGCTTACAACAGGTGCCGCAGGTCCTGCACCGCAAAGCCGGCGAGCGGCGCGTCCAGCGCGCGCGTCAGCGCCATGACCTTGAACGCCTCCCCCATCTCCTCGGGCATGACGAGGCGCCGCGCCTCGCCCGCCAGGCGCGCGCGCTCGAGGTCACTCGCCGCGGCGGCGACGAACTCATCCAGGCCGCTCGCCAGCAGAAACGCCGCCTGGGTGGCAAAGCCGCTCACCGACAACTGCGCCTCGAGTGCCGCCTGCGCGATGCGCGTGAAGTCGACCCACGCGCTGATGTCCTGCACGCCCACATTGACGTAGGGGTCATCGTGCACGCGCTGGCGGAAGTGGCAGCGCAGCGTGCCGTGCGCGCGCTGCGGGTGGTAGTAGTGCCGCCGCGGCAGGCCGTAGTCGAACAGCAGGATCGCACCCGCCTGCAGCGCCTCGGCCAGGCTCGCCGTCCAGGGGTTCGCGCGCAGGCAGGCTTCCGAGACGTAGCCCTCGGGCAGCGGCGCCTCCAGCTGCGCGACAATGTCCGCGCAGGCGCGCCGCAGCTGCGGGTCGGCGGCCGCCACCGCATCGTGAAAGGCGCCCGCCGCATCGAGTGCCACGCCCAGCTCCCGCACCGCCCCGGCCTCGTACACGAAGCGCCGGCAGGGCAGCGCATCGGCGACCTCGTTCGCGAGCAGCACGCCGCGGATGGGTGCCGGCGGCAGCCGCTCGAGCCACACCACCTTCGCGCGCAGCCCGGCGGGCAGCGCGGCCAGCAGCGCGCGCTGGCGCGCCGCCAGGTCCGCGCTCACTTCCAGGATCAGGTAGCGCTCGGGCAGCGGGCCCTCCTGCGCCAGCGCGCTCAGGATCCCCGCGGCCAGGCGCCCGGTGCCGGCGCCGAGTTCAAGAATGTCGCCACCCGTGGCGGTGAGCACCTGCGCGCACTGGCGCGCGACGCAGCGGCTGAAGAGCCCCGAGACCTCCGGCGCGGTGACGAAGTCCCCGCCGCTGCCGATCTTGGTGCTGCCGGCGCTGTAGTAACCAAGCCCCGGGGCGTAGAGGGCGAGTTCCATGAAGCGCTCGAACGACAGCCAGCCACCGGCTGACCCGAGCTCCCCGCGGATCAGCTCGGCGAGGGCCGCGCTGTGGCGTTCCTCATCCGCCGAGAGCGGCGGCAGCATTGAGCGTGGGGCCGATGTCGTCATAATCGGCCCCCATGAGTGCCGAAACGCCGCGTCCCGTCCCCGTGACCCTCACCGGCAAGGTGGTCCTCGTCACCGGCGCGGCACGGCGCGTGGGCGCGCAGATCGCGCGCGTCATGCACGCCGCCGGCGCGAACCTGCTGCTGCACTACCACAGCTCCGCCGAGGACGCAGCCGCGCTGGCCGGCGAGTTCAACGCGCTGCGGCCGGATTCGGCGCAAGCCACCGGCGCCGACCTGCTGGACGTCGCGCAGCTGCCGGAACTGGTGTCCAAGGCGGTGCACGCCTTCGGTGGCCTCGACATCCTCATCAACAACGCCTCCACGTTCTATCCCACCCCCGTCGGGGGCATCACCGAGATCGACTGGGACGATCTGCTCGGCACCAACCTCAAGGCGCCGCTGTTCCTCGCGCAGGCGGCGAACGCGGCGCTGCGCGAACGCGCCGGACTGATCCTCAACATCGCCGACATCCACGGCCTGCGACCCCTGCGCCGCTACCCGGTGTACAGCGTCGCCAAAGCCGGGCTCATCATGCTCACGAAGTCCCTGGCGCGCGAGCTGGGCCCGCACGTGCGCGTCAACGCGGTGGCGCCGGGCCCGGTGATGTGGCCCGCGGACGGGCTCGACAAGGAGCTGCAGGAGGACATCATCCGCCGCACGGCGCTCAAGCGCCTGGGCTCCGCTGATGAGGTGGCGCGCGCCTGCCTGTACCTTGCAAGCGATGCTCCCTACGTCACCGGCCAGGTACTGGCGGTCGACGGCGGCCGCAGTATCGGATGGTGAGCAGCCGCGCGCGCCGGCGCGCGCTCGAACGGGTACACGCAGCGCAGCATGCGGTTGTCGTTCCCGCGCCCCCGCCGCTGTGCTTGTCGCCTGCGGCGGCGCAGCGCGGCTAGGTGCTGAGTTTTCCCCCGCGGAATGCATTCCCATTCAACGTGTTAGCTGCTGACTGAGTTCCCGGCGGGTGGGTATTACCCGTACTCACTTGTCCGGGCAGGCACACACAGTCTGCCCCATTTCCCTAACACGTCAGCCACCTATCGCGTAGCCACCGTCAGCGCTATCACTCCAGCGGGGCAAACAACAACAAGGGGTGCTACATGCAACTCCCTGCACGTCGACTCGACGATCCCGCTGCAACCCGCGCCGTGCTGCTGGGCCTGCTGGCGGTGCTGCTGTTCGCATTGCCGCGCCCCGCTCTGGCGGTGCCGAGTTTCGCGCGCCAGACCGGGATGCCCTGCTCGCAGTGCCACACCCTGTCCTTCGGGCCTGCACTGACCGCGTACGGCCGCCAGTTCAAGCTCAATGGCTACAGCTTCGGCGAGGGCGAGCACCCGATGCCGGTCGCGTTCATGATTCAGGGCGGCTTCAGCCACACCGACACCGCGCTGCCGGAGCCAGCGGCACCGCATTTCGGCACCCAGGACAACCTCTCGGTCGACCAGGTATCGCTGTTCTACGGAGGCCGGATCACGGAGCACTCCGGAGCCTTCGTGCAGGTCACCTACAGCGGCGAGGACCGGCACACCTCGTGGGACAACCTGGACATCCGCTACGCGCGCGCCGTGAACTTCGCCGGCACGGATGCCGTCGTGGGCCTGTCGCTCAACAACAGCCCGACGGTGCAGGACCTGTGGAACTCGACGCCGGCGTGGGGCTTCCCCTACATCTCCTCGCCGCTGGTGCCCGCGCCCGCCGCAGCGACTCTGATTGAGGGCGGCCTGGCGCAGACGGTGCTCGGGGTCACGGCCTACGCGATGCTCCACGATCACGTGTATCTGGAGGCCGGCGTCTACCGCAACCTGTCTGACCACTGGCTGAGCAACATGGGGCTCACGGCGGACGACAACCCGCACATCGACGGCGTCGCGCCCTACTGGCGCCTCACCTACCAGACCTCGCACGAAGCTCACTACTTCTCGCTCGGCACCTTCGGCCTGGAGGCGAAGTTGCAGCCGGATACCACGGTGCCCGACACCGACCGCTACACCGATTTCGGCTTCGATGCGACCTACCAGTACGCCGACAGCAATCCGTCCGCCGTCACCGTCAACGCCTCCTACATACACGAGGACCGCGACCTCAGGGCCACCGCGAACGCCGGCGGTGCCAGCGGTGCCTCGCATCATCTCGACACCGCGCGCGTCGACGCCTCTTACATCTACAACCAGACCTGGAGTGCCGGCGCGGGGCTGTTCGACATCCGCGGCGATCAGGATCCGCTGCAGTACGGCCCGGGCGCGTTCTACGGTAGCGCCGGCGCCTCGCCCGATACGCGCGGCTACCTGCTGCAGTTCGAATACGTGCCGTTCGGCAAGAGCGACTCGTGGGCGCGGCCGTGGGTCAACGTGCGCCTCGGGCTGCAGTACACGGGCTTTCTGCGCTTCAACGGTGCCTCGTCGAACTACGACGGTGCCGGAAGATCGGCAAGTCAGAACAACTCGCTGTTCCTCTTCCTCTGGATGGCGTTGTAACCACCAACACGGAGACACCTGCATGACGCCCCCAAAACTGCTCGGCGCCGCGGCGCTGCTGCTCTGGAGCCGCCTCGTTCACGCGGAGCCGTGCAAACTCTCGATCGAGGCCAACGACCAGATGCAGTTCTCCGCGCACGAACTGACGCTGCCCGCCTCGTGCAGCGAGGTCGAGATCACCCTGCGGCACTCCGGCAAGCTTCCCGCGCGCGTGATGGGACACAACTGGGTGCTGGCGCGTGCCAGCGACATGTCGGGAATCGTCAACGCCGGGCTATCGGCGGGCAGCCGGCACGGCTATCTGCCCGAGGGCGATGCGCGCATCATCGCGGCCACCCACGTGGTCGGCGGCGGCGAGAGCAGCACCGCCAGCTTCAGCACCAGCGCCCTGCAGGAAGGCGCACGCTACGTGTTCTTCTGCACCTCCCCCGGGCACGCGGCGGTCATGCGCGGCACCTTCGTGTTCGGTGACATCAAGAACGTGGCGCGCGCGCACTAGCGCGCCGCGGCGCGCGCTTAGCGCGGCAACGCCTGCAGCGGGTGCGCCGCACGGTCGAAGCGCCGCCACAGTTCCCCGATGGTGGCGTGCTCGGTCGGGTGCATCACCTCGGGCGCCAGCGCTGCCAGCGGCCCGAGCATGTAGGCGCGCTTGAGCAGGTCCGGCCGCGGCAGCTTGACGCGCCCGTCATCGCACACCAGGTTCCCGTAGAGCAGCACGTCCAGGTCCATGGAGCGCGGCGCCCAGCGCGGTGCCTCCCGCGTGCGCCCGCACAGGGCCTCGATGGCGTGCAGCCGCTGCAGCACCTCGGCCAGCGGCAGCTGCGTGCTGAACCCGGCGACCAGGTTGATGAAGTCATCGCCGCTGAAGCCGACGGCGCGGTTGCGGTACCAGGGCGACACGCGCGTGCCGGGGAATTCCTTCTCAAGTTCCGCCACCGCGCGCGCCAGGTTCTGCTCGGGCGCGACATTGCTGCCGGCCGCAACGTACACCTCCGTCACGCGTTTACGCCCGCGCGGGGAAAGTCGCGGACGGCGCAAGATCGGCACGGGTGCGCTCGATGACGACGCCGACGTCGCGGGAGTGGCGGATGGCGCCGGGCTTGTTGAGGCTGATGCGCACCCACTCGAGCGCGAACTCCTCGAGCAGCACCAGCGCCAGGCGGTGCGCCAGCGTCTCGACCAGCTTGAACTCGGAGGCCTCGACGAAGGCCAGCACGCGCTTGGCGACCTTCTTGTAGTCGAGGGTGTCGGCGACCTCGTCCGATTCCGCGGCGCGGCGGCAGTTGACGGGCAGCTCGATATCGAGCGTCACGGTCTGCTTGACACGGCGCTCCCAGTCGATGAAGCCGATGATGCACTCGGTGGTGAGCCCGCGCAGGAAGATGCGGTCGAGGCTCTCGCGGATGTCGGGCATGGTTTGATCAGGTCCTGGAAGTGGGGTCAGGCGCTCACCGGCGCCAGCGACTCGAGCGGCCACTGCGCGCGCGCCGCGATCGCCAGGGTGTCGTGCTCGCCGGCCTTCAGGCGCGCCAGTCCCGCCACCGCGATCATCGCCGCATTGTCGGTGGAAAACTCGATGCGCGGATAGTACACGCGCGCCCCGCGGGCGCCGACCGCGGCCGCCAGGCGCGTGCGCAGCGTGCGATTGGCGCTGACGCCGCCGGACACCACCAGCACGGCCAGGTCGGTGTCCTCGAGCGCCCGCAGCGCCTTGGCGATGAGGGTGTCCACGATCGCATCCTCGACGCCGCGCGCCACATCGGCGCGCAGCGCGGCGGAAAGCGTGCGGCCTGCGAGCGCGTGCAGCACCGCGGTCTTCAGTCCCGAGAAGCTGAACTCGAGTCCCGGCCGATCCAGCATCGGGCGGGGAAAGGTGAAGGCGCCCGCGCGGCCGTGCGCGGCCAGCTCGGCGAGCTGCGGGCCGCCCGGGTACGGCAGTCCCAGCAGCTTCGCGGTCTTGTCGAAGGCCTCCCCGGCGGCATCATCGCGGCTCGCTCCGAGGGTGCGGTAGCGCCCGATGCCCGATACTTCTATTAAGAGGGTATGGCCGCCGGATACCAGCAGCGCCACGTGCGGAAAGGGCGGCGGGTCGGGCTCCAGGAGCGGGGCGAGCAGGTGTCCCTCAAGGTGGTGCACCCCGATCGAGGGCACCCCCCAGGCGAACGCGAGGCTCCGCGCCAGCGCCGCCCCGGTGAGCAGCGCCCCGATCAGGCCCGGCCCGGCCGTGTAGGCCACGCCCTGTATCTCTGCGGGTGCGATGGAGGCCTTATCGAGGACAGTGCGGATCAGGGGCAGCAAACGCCGCACGTGATCGCGCGAGGCCAGTTCGGGCACCACGCCGCCGTAGGCGCGGTGCAGGTCGACCTGGCTGAAGAGCTCGTGCGCGAGGAGGCCGGCCTCCTCGTCCAGGACCGCCACGGCGCTTTCATCACAGGAGGATTCGAGGGCGAGGACGCGCATGAGGGACAGCATCGTAGCCGACCAACGCCCCGGCAAGGCTTATGGAAAGGGCCCAGGCCGCGAGGACTGTCCTGCATGAGCAGATCCTTCGCAATGGTATAGTTCGAGCTCAAGATGGGCGCCGGAACGCGATCGCGGGTGTCGTGGGCGCGCACTGCGCAGGTGCCGCGCCGCTTGGCGTGGTCGGCGCTGGCGATCCTGACGCTAGGCTGCCTCGCCCCGGGGGGCCTGACGTACGCCGAGCCATGCACACTGGCGCGTGTGGCGGAACTCCCTGTCACGATGCTCGGTACGCGGCCCATGGTGCACGCCGCGATCAACGGCACCGATGCGCTGTTCATTGCCGACAGTGGCGCATTCTTCAACACGCTCACCCCGGCGGCGGCCGAACAGTTGAAGCTCCGACTGGAACCGGCGCCCTTCGGCTTCGCCGTCAGCGGGGTCGGCGGTGAGGCTCGTACGTGGCTCACGACGGTAAAGACCTTCACGATCTTCAACCTGGAAGTCCCCAAGGTGACATTCCTCGTCGCCGGCAATGACCTCGGCTACGGCGCGGTCGGCCTCCTGGGACAAAACGTCTTCCGGATCGGCGACACTGAATACGACCTCGCCAACGGTGCCATCCGTATCCTGCGTCCCAAGGGCGACTGCAAGAAGTCGGGCCTGGCCTACTGGGCAAACGCAGAGGCCAAGCCCTACTCGGTCATCGACATCGACTTCGCCACCGCCGCCCACCCGCACAACGAGGGCGCCGCGTACGTGAACGGCAAGAAAATCCGGGTCCTGTTCGACACCGGCGCTGCCACCTCGGTCCTGACCCTGGAGGCGGCCAAGCGCGCCGGCGTTACCCCCGACAGCCCCGGCGTTACGCCCGGCGGCCCCGCCTTCGGCATCGGTCGCCGCGTCGGGCAGAGCTGGCTGGCGCCGTTCGCCAGCTTCAAGATCGGCGACGAGGAGGTCAGGAACACGAGGCTGCGCATCGCCGACAACACAATGCCGGGCGTCGACATGCTGATCGGCGCCGACTTCTTCCTCTCGCACCGCGTATACGTCGCCACCAGCCAGCGCAGGCTGTACTTCACCTACAACGGCGGCCCGGTATTCAACCTCACGCACATGCCGTCCACGCCGGCCGACGCCCCGGGCGCGGCGGGTGCACCGGAGGCAGCGGCGCCCGCGCCGGCGGCGGCCGGCACCGCGGCGCCGGCCTTGAACGAGCCGCAGGACGCCGCGGCCTGGGCGCGGCGCGGGTCAGCCTCCGCCGCGCGCCAGGACTACGAACACGCCCTGGCCGACCTGACACGCGCCTGCGAGCTGGCTCCCACCGAGTCCAGCTATTTCTACCAGCGCGGTCTGGTGCACTGGTCGAGCCAGCAGTACGAGCCGGCGCTGGCGGACTTCAGCCAGGCGCTCAAGCTCAGCCCCGACGACGTAGCCGCGCTCATGGCGCGCGCCGGGCTGCGCGCTTCGCACGACGAGCCGGGTACGGAGCTGGTCGCGGACCTGGAGGCGGCCGATCGGGCCGCGCCAAGGGAGGCCAACGAGCGCCTGCAGCTCGGCGAGCTCTACGAGTATGCCGGCCTGTATCCCGCGGCGATCTTGCAGTACTCCAAGTGGATCGACTCCCACAACCGCGACGAGATACAGATGACTCGCGCGCTGAACGCGCGCTGCTGGGCACGGGCGCTCGGGGGTCAGGAGCTTGACCTCGCGCTCACAGACTGCAACAACGCGCTGCGACGCAGCCCCAATGCGGCTGCGATCCTCGACAGCCGGGGCCTGGTGTACCTGCGCCAGGGCAACTACGACCGCGCCATCGCCGACTACGACGCCGCGCTGCGCCTGCAGCCGAAGATTGCCTGGTCGCTCTACGGGCGGGGACTGTCGAGGCTGAAGAAGGGGCAGACCGCGGCCGGCCAGGCGGACATCGCCGCGGCCACGGCTCTTTCGCCGAAGATCGCCGAGAACGCCGCACGCCACGGCATCAGCCCCTGAGGGGGCCCTCGCCCGGCGGCACGCCTTTCCCCGGAGCTTTTTGCCTTATCCCGGGCGCTCCTTTAGAATCCCCGGCCCCCCGAGCGGCCGTGTCTTTCGGCGCGCTCCGGTGGCAGGCGAGATTTCCAACCCGATCAACGATTTGAGGTTTC
>Ga0207693_10000115_pt1 | contig 71540 bp, 66 predicted proteins | sample LARL81metaG_FD_184347 | JGI IMG/M metagenome (GOLD analysis project Ga0207693, IMG submission 184347) | Corn, switchgrass and miscanthus rhizosphere microbial communities from Kellogg Biological Station, Michigan, USA - LAR L8-1 metaG... | ecosystem: Host-associated > Plants > Roots >...
GAAGGGTCTGGCGCCGGGCGCGTATGTCGTGCAGGTGCGCGCGACGGACGCCGCGGGGCGCCGCTCGGCGCTCGCGACGGCGAAGTTCTTCGTGCTGCGCTGAGCCTCGCGCGGCGGCTCATGCCGCCCGCGCGTGCCGCAGCCGGTCCTCGAAGCGCGTCGGGCGCGAGATGCGGCGCGGACGGCCGATGAACCAGCCCTGCGCGCAGTCGGTCCCCAGCGCGCGCAGCGCCTCGAGCGTCGCCTCGTCCTCGACACCCTCGGCGATCGTGCGCTTGCCGAGGCTGTGCGCGACCGCGTTGATCGACTTGACGACCTGCTGGTCGGTCGTGTTCCAGACCAGCTCGCGCACGAACTCCATGTCGATCTTCAGGTGGCCGGCCGGCAGGTGCTTGAGGTAGCTGAAGCTGCCGAAGCCGGTGCCGAAGTCGTCGAGCGCGACGGCGCAGCCGAGGCGGCTGAGCGCGCGCGCGAAGTCGTACGCCGCCTCCATGTTCGTCATCGCCGCGGTCTCGGTGATCTCGATCATCACGTCCTCCGGCGGCACGCCGTCCGCGATCGCCGCGCGCACGACTGTGAGCACCCGCTCGTCGCCGATCGAGGCCGCCGACAGGTTGATGCTCACGCGCTCGCCGTCGCGCGCGAGCGCGAGCCCCTCGCGCACGACCCAGCGGTCGAGCTCGCCGATCAGCCCGAAGCGCTCGGCGGTCGGCAGGAACGCGCCGGGCGCGATCGCCTCGCCGTCCTCGGACAGCATCCGCACGAGCAGCTCGTGGCGCACGACGGAGCGCTGCGCGAGGTCGAAGATCGGCTGCGCGTAGAGCGCGAAGCGGCCCTCGTCGAGCGCACGGCGGATCCGCTCGACCCATGTCAGCGCCGTGCTCGACTCGCCGCGGTAGACGCGCACCTGGTCGCGACCGCCCTCCTTCGCCTCGTAGAGCGCGAGGTCGGCGGCGGCGAGCGCGCCGTCGGCGCCGGCCCCGCGCGTGCCGTCGAACAGCGCGATGCCGGCGCTCACCGTGATCGGCGAGTGGCCGTTGCGCTCCGCGACGCGCCGCCGGACCGTGTCGGCGAGCGCCCGCGCGCCGCGCTCGTCGGCGTCGAGCAGCGCGATCGCGAACTCGTCGCCGCCGATGCGCCCGACGACGCCGCGGCCGGCGGTCGCGGCGCGGATCGTCTCGCCGAGCGCCGTGAGCGCCGCGTCGCCCGCGCCGAGGCCGTGGGCGTCGTTGACGAGCTTGAAGTTGTCGACGTCGAACATGAGCACCGCCCCGTGGCGCCGGTCGCGCGCCGCGTCGCGCAGCAGGCGCTCGAGCCCTTCGCCGAAGTGCCGGCGGTTGTGCAGCCCGGTGAGCAGGTCGTGGTCGGCCTGGTAGGACAGCCGGGTCTCCATCTGCTTGCGGTCGCTGATGTCCTGCTGGGTTCCGTGCAGGCCGACGACGCGTCCGCCGCGCATGCGCACCTCGCCGCGCGTCAGCAGCGTGCGGACCTCGCCGCTGGCGTGCAGGACGCGGATCTCGCACGCGAACGGCTCGCCGCTGCGCAGCGCGTCGCGCACGATCCCGCGCAGCCGCTCGCGGTCGTCGGGATGGACGCCGCGCAGCGCGTCGGCGCCGCTCGGCGCCAGCTCGCGGTCGTCGCAGCCGAGCAGCCGCCGCTCCTCGTCGGACAGCGTGACGCGGTCGCGCGCGAGGTCCCATTCCCACGAGCCGAGCCGCGCGAGGCGCTGGGCCTCGGCGAGCCCGGCGCGGCTCTGCTGCACGCTGGCGAGCGCGAGCACCTGGCGCACGACGACGAGCGCCGTCACGAGCGCGACGATCAGCACGATGCCGAGCGCGGGCAGGAACGGCTCGCCCAGATCGGTCTCGACGAGGACCGCGAGGCAGACGGCGGTCGCGGCGTACGGCAGCCAGCTCGTGCGCGGCGCGCGGACGGGCGCGCTCGCCGGCTGCGCCTCGTCGCGGCCGGCCGCGCGCTGCCGCCAGGCGGCGAGCGTGAAGGCCGCGAACGCGAGCGCGTAGAGCATGTCGAGCGGGTCGCCGCCCTGGTAGCCGCCGTGCAGCACGACGTAGCCGTAGATCAGGTCGCCGGCGATGAACAGCCCGAGCGCGACCGTCATCAGCCGCAGGCTCGCGCGCAGCGACGGCAGCGGCGTGCGCAGCAGCGCGGTGCCGAGGCCGACGAGCAGGACCATGTCGCCGGCCGGGTAGGCGAGCGTCGTGACCGTCGCCAGCGGGGCGCCGCCCGCGACCGCGCTCGGCCCGACGATGAAGTACACGAACACGGCGCTGCCGCCGAGCGCCGCGACCGCGCAGTCGAGCGCGAGGTCGAGCGCGGCGCGGCCGCGCCGCGGCATCGAGGGGAAGCGCAGCACCCCGACGAGCACGAGCGGATAGAAGCTGAGGTACAGCACGTCGGCGAGTGTCGGGTAGGCCTGCTCGCCCAGGACGTGCTCGTAGACGAACTGCGCGATCCCGCCGGCGCTCTGGCCGGCGAGCCCGAGCGCGATCCAGCGCCACGCCGAGCGCAGCCGCGGCGCGCCCGCGGCGCGCCGCGAGGCCGTCCAGGCGGCCGCGGTCGCGCCGAGCGCGAGCGGCTCGAGCACGAGGTCGCCGGCGGTCACCTGCGTCAGCGGGAGCCAGTGCAGCCACTGCCAGCTCGCGTAGAAGGCGACGTAGCCGCCGAGCGCCGCATAGCGGAATCGGCCCATGTGGTGAGCCTCGGCCGGCCGGCGCGCGGGCTCGACCGCTGCGCACCGCAGTCCGGCGTCCGTACCCACTACGGACCGGCCGCTCTGCAAAGCTGCCGGAGTGGACCTCTTCCAGCACGCCGTGCTCGTGTTCGGGGCGCTGCTCGTGGCCGGTGCGCTGGCGTCCGGGTTGGCGCGCCGCAGCTTCCTCGCGCTCACGCCCCTCTACGTGCTGGCCGGGCTCGCGCTCGGCGAGGGCGGCTTCGGCGTGCTGCGCTTCGACGCGCGCTCGGGCTTCGTCGCCGAGCTGGCGTCGGTCGCGCTGATCGTGATCCTGTTCCGCGACGGGCTCGAGGTCGAGGGGGAGATGCTGCAGCGCCACTGGACCTGGCCGGCGCGCAAGCTCGCGGTCGGGATGCCGGTCACGGCGGCGGTCGTCGCGCTCGCCGCGCACCTGCTGCTGACGCTGGACTGGACGCGCGCGTTCCTGCTCGGCGCGCTGCTGTCGCCGACCGACCCGGTGCTGTCGTCGAGCGTCGTCACCAACCCGCGCGTGCCGCGGCTGATCCGCCACTCGCTCAACCTCGAGTCCGGCCTGAACGACGGGCTCGCGCTCGCGCCGGTGCTCGCGCTCAGCGCCGCGCTCGTGACGACCGGCTCCGGCGACTTCGTGTGGTGGCGCTTCGTGATCGAGGACGTCGGGCTCGGGCTCGCGTTCGGGATCGCGCTCGGCTTCGCCGCCTCGCTGCTGCTGCCGCGCGGCTCCTACACGCATGTGACGATGCCGGCCCACCACCGTTCGCTGTACGCGCTCGGGGTCGCGTTCGCGACCTACGGGGTCACGACCCTGTCGCCGCACGGCAACGGCTACATCGCCGTGTTCGTGGCGGCGATCGTGCTGGGGATCCGCCGGCCCGACGTGCGCGCCTACTTCGCCGACCGCAGCGAGGACGTGGTGGAGATCGTCAAGCTCGGCGTGTTCGTCGTGTTCGGGTCGCTGCTGACGCTGCACGGGCTGCTCACCGACGGCTGGTCGGTCGTCGCGCTCGTGGCCGTGACGCTGCTGGCGGCGCGGCCGGTCGCGATCTGGGTCGCGCTCGCCGGCCTGCGCGTCGACCGCGCGACGAAGGCGTTCATGGCCTGGTTCGGGCCCAAGGGCGTCGCGACCGCGACGTTCGCGCTGCTCGTGCTGGCGCAGCCGATCCCCGGCAACGAGCGGATCTTCGAGGCGGCGGCGCTCGTCGTGCTCGTCTCGATCGTCGCGCACGGGTTGACCGACACGCCCGGCAGCGAGTGGATCGCGCGCCGCGCCGAGCGCACGGGCCGGGTCGCGTCGGCAGAGGTCGCGGGATGACCGGCACCGTCTCTGCGCGCCCGCTGCGCAAGCTCGCGGTGCTCGCGTGCATGGACGCGCGGCTGGACCCGTACCGCCTGCTCGAGCTCGAACGCGGCGACGCGCACGTCGTCCGCAACGCCGGCGGGATGGCGACCGACGACGCGATCCGCTCGCTCGCGATCTCCCAGCGGCTGCTGGGGACCGAGGAGATCGTCGTGATCCACCACACCGATTGCGGGATGCTGACCTTCGCCGACCCCGCCTGGCGCGCCGAGCTGCACGCCGAGACCGGCGCCGCCCCGCCGTGGGACGCCGACTACCCGGCCACGCTCGAGGCCGGCGTTCGCGCGGCGGTCACGGCGCTGCGCGCCAGCCCCTTCCTCGCGCACCGCGACCGCATCCGCGGCTTCGTCTACGAGGTGGAGACGGGCGAGCTGCGCGAGGTCGCGTAGGCGCGCTCAGCCGGCCGGCTCGATCGCCCGCGCGTACAGCACCCATGTCGCCAGCGCCAGCAGCGCCGCGGCGGCGAGCGGGAGCGTGAGGCTGGTCCGCAGCAGCAGCGCGCCGGCGACCGCGCCCGCGAACATCGCGGCGACGGCGCCGCCGCGGCGCAGCGAGCCGGCGCCGTCGTGGCCCGCGATCGGGGAGTCGGAGGCGAGGCCGATGAGCGTCATCGTCAGCACGACTGTCGACAGGTCGGGCACGCCGAGGCGACGGACGGTCGCGCTGCGCACGCCCATCGCGAGCGCGAGCAGGGCGATCACGAGATCGCCGGAGAAGCGGTTCGCGTGGACGGCGCCGGTCGCCGCGAGCACGACCGCGACGGCGATCAGCGCGACCTCGATCGCCAGCGTCCTCGCGAGGTGCACGCGGCGGTCGGACGCGAACCGCGCCGCCAGCCGGCCGCTCCCGACCGCGCCGGCGAGGAACGCGCACAGCGACACGAGCGGGCTGACGACGGGCAGCCCGCCCGCGCCGACGACGCCGAACCCCAGCAGCACGACGTTGCCCGTCATGTTGGCGGTGAACACGCGCCCGAGACCGAGATAGCTGACCGCGTCGACGAGCCCGGTGGTGAACGTCAGCACGAGCAGCCCGCGGGCGAGCGGGTGACGCAGGCTGCGGACGTCGAGCGCGGGGGACAGGGCGCGGTCAGATTACCCGCGGCGCCCGGCGGCGGGGACGCACCCGACAACCGTAGGGAATTGTTCGATGCAGCCGCCGCGCGGCCGCTACACTCGCGGCCATGGTCGCTCGTGCACGCCTCGGCGTGCTCGGTTTCGTGCTGTTGGTCTGCTCGCTCGCGCTCGCCGCGGTGCCGTCCGCTGCGCCGGCGGCGGGGACGTACGACGTGAAGATCTGCACCGAGGCCAGCTCGGACGGGCTCTCGTTCGTCCCGAACGACGACTCGCTGACGACGCACCTGCTGTGCGCCCGGCAGAACCCCAAGCTGGAGCAGGTCGGCCAGGGCCCGGGTGGGCCGTTCCCCTTCCAGGAGGGAACCACGAGCTGGACGCTGACTGCTCCGAACCCGAGCGTCCGCATCGCGGCGCTGAGCGCGAACGTCTCGTTCACCGGGCCGTGGATGACCAGCACGAGGTGGAACCTCAGAGCCGGCAACGGCAACCTGCTCGACACCTATGTCGGCAACGCCGACGGGATGCACCCGGTGCCGGCCGGGGGCGTGTTCTCCTATGCGCTCCCGGAGGACGGCGGCGGCTCGATCGTCAGCGCGCTCCAATGCCCCGTGAACGTGAACTGTGCGCTGTCGTCGGTCGGCGTCTCCTTCACCGACGTGACGGCGACGCTCGCGGACGCCCGCGGCCCGGCGATCTCGGCCCTGCTCGGATCGGTCGTGCTGCCCGGCACGATGACCGGCCAGCGGTCGGCGAGGTTCAGCGCCGCCGACGCGGGATCCGGCGTCGCGAAGACCGCGGTGCTCGTCGACGGCAACGAGTTCCTGTCGTTCGCGGATGAAAACGGCGGCATATGCCGGATCCCGTACACCGTGCTCGTGCCATGTTCGCAGACCGAGGACCCGGATTTCGAGTTCCTCAGCTATCAGCTCGCCGACGGCACGCACCAGGTCCGGGCCGAGGCGATCGACGCCGCCGGGAACGTGTCGCTGTCGGATCCGGTGACGATCACGACCCGCAACGCGCCGACGAACACCGTCCCGCCCGCGATCCAGGGCACGCCGAAGCTCGGCGCGACGCTGACGGCCGCGAACGGGACGTGGGACGGCAACCCGCTCGCGCTGCACTTCGGCTACCAGTGGCTGCGCTGCCCGGCGAGCGTGACGACGGCCACCGGGGCGGGCGGCTGCAAGGCGATCGCGGGCGCGACCGGCCAGCGGTACACGCTGACGAGCGCGGACATCTACGGGCGCATGATCGTCCGGGTCACCGCGTCGAACGGGAGCGTGACGACCACGGACGCGACCAGCGCGCCGACCGATCTGGTCGCCGACGCGAACGGCCGCACGACGCCGCCCGCCGGTGGCGGCGGGTCGGGTGGTGGCGGCGGGCCGGCCGGGACGCTCGACACGACCCCGCCGCTGCTGAGCGCGGTGTCGCTCACGCCGGCGCGCTTCCACGCGGCACGCACGGCGACGGGGCGCGCGACGAGGCTGCGCCTGACGAGCAGCGAGGGCGGACGGCTGTCGATCGCGGTCGTGCGGGTGCGGCCGGGTCAGCGCCGCGGCAAGGCGTGCCGCGTGGTGCGCCGGCCGGTCCGGCGCGGCGCCTGCACGGTGCTGACGAGCGTCGCGACGCTCACGCGCATCATCGGCGCGGGCCGCTCGAGCGTCGCCTTCAGCGGCCGGATCGGTTCGAGGCCGCTTGCGCCGGGCGCCTACCGGCTCGTCCTGACGGTGCGCGACGGCGCCGCCAACGTGTCGCGCCCCGCGACGCGCTCGTTCACGCTCGTGCGCGGCTGAGCGCCGGCCCGGCGCTCCGCGCCGCATGGTCGAGCGCGCCGCCCGCTCAGCGTGTCCCACGCGCGAAGCCGGGCGGCGCGAGCGCGGCGAGCGAAGCCCCCGGGCACGGCGCGGCCGCGGTGCGCTCAGCGTGTCCCGCGCGCGAAGCCGGGCGGCGCGAGCGCGGCGAGCGAACGCGTGAACGGGCCGACCGGCCGCTCGGCGTCCTCGCGGCGCTCCTTGCGCGCGACCGCGCGGCGCACGAGCTGGCCGCCGAGGAAGCGGATCGGCTCGGGCGGGAAGCGGCCCGGCGGGCCGCCGGTCAGGCCGCAGCCGCTCCACTCGTCCTCGCGCCCGAGCGCGAGCGACGCAAGGACCCGGCCGGCCAGCAGCGCGGGCGCGACGCCGTTGCCGGAGAACCCGAGGCCGTAGACGACGCGCGGCGCGCCGGCGGCCTTCCCCGCGCCGCCGCGCCCGCCCACGCCGCCGCGCCCGCTCGCCCCGCCGTGCTCGTCCACGCCGGCCGGTCGCCGCGCGCCGCCGCGCCCGCTCTCGCCGCCGAGCACGCCGAAGAACGGCAGCCCGTCGAGGCTGCGGTCGATCGCGCCGCCCCAGGCCGCCGCGAGCGGCACGCCGGCGGCGGCCGGCACGAGTCGCGCGAGCTCGGCGGCGACCTCGCGCGCCCGCGCGCCCGGCCGGTCGAAGCGCGTCCCGACATGTCCGCCGTACGCGAGCGCGCCGCCGCCCTTGCCGAACGCGACGCGCCCGTCCGGCGTCGTGCGCCAGTAGTTCACGCGCAGGCGCGAGTCGGAGATCGCCTCGCCGCCGCGCCAGCCGCTCGCGGCGAGCGCGTCGGGCAGCGGCGCGGTCGCGACGACGTCGCTGGAGACGACCGCGAGCGCGCCGCGCAGCGGGCGCAGGCCCGCCGCCCACGCGTTCGTCGCCAGCACGATCGCGCCCGCCTCGACGCTGCCGCTCGCGACATGCATGCGCCCGCTCACGCCGCCCGCGCGCTCGCCCGCTGCACGCTCGTGCTCGCCCGTGGCGCGGCTCCCGCCCGCCGCACCATCGCGCCCGCCCACGCCGCTCCCGCCGGCCGTCGCCGTCCGCACGACGCCGCGCGCGACGTCGAGCGCGACGACCGGCGTGCGCTCGTGGATCTCCACGCCGGCGGACAGCGCGACCGCGCGCAGTCCGCGCGCGAGCCGCGCCGGCTGCAGCGTCGCGGCGCCGGCCTCCAGCACGCCGCCCAAGTGCGCGCGCGAGCCGGTTCGCTCGGCCAGCTCGCCGGCGGTCAGCTCGGCGAACGGCTCGTCGCCGTGCGCCCGCGCGAGCGCGACGGCGTCGCGCCAGGCGCCGAGCTGCGCGCGCGAGGTCGCCGTCCACAGCCAGCCGCCGCGACGCGGCTCGGCGTCGATCCCGTGCGCGTCGCAGAACGCGGCCAGCTCGCCGACCGCCGCCGCCGACGCGCGCGCGAGCCGGTACGCCTCGTCCTCATGCGGGCCGCAGCGCGCGAGCAGCGTCGCGATCTTCGGCCACCACGACAGCGCGAAGCCGCCGTTGGCGCCCGAGGCGCCGGCGCCGCAGACGTCCGCCTCGAGCACGACGACGTGCGCGTCCGGCGCCAGCTCGCGCACGCGCAGCGCCGTCCACAGGCCGACGTAGCCGCCGCCGACGACGCACACGTCCGCCCGCCGCGCGCCGTCGAGCGGGTCGGCCGGCGCGGCCGCGCCGGCCTCGTCCGCGAGCGCCTGCTCCAGCCACAGCGACCGGTGGCGCGACGGCCCGCCGAGTGGGGCGTCCAGGCGCAGCTCGTCCGTGGCGCGCATCGCAGCGCACGGTAGCGCTGAACGACGCGGAGCCGCCCTCCGGCGGCCCCGCATGCGACGGCGAGTGCTCGTCTGTCCCTATGCCACTAGTCTGATCGTGATGGACGTCGCCGTCGTCCCCTGGACGCGCAGCTGACCGTTGCCGGCGACCTGGCCTCTTTCCAGGCACGCCCCGTTTATCCGTCTGATCCGCGTGCCTTCTTCCCACTGGACGGTGGTGACTCTGCCCGCTTCCAGGAGGAGTCTGAGGTATGCCGGGAGCGCGACTTCCGACAGGTATTCGCATGTCGTGCCTTCGAACTTCACGCCCATCCCGATGAGCTGAAGTCTGACCCCGGTTATCGCCGGTAGCGTGCCGGTGAACGAGTCATAGCGGATGTGCCACGGCAGGTTCGCTATGCCATTTTCGTCGAACCATAACGAGAGGAATCTGAATTCGGATTTGCAGCCTCCCTTGTTCGTCGTGGCTGCCGTGATGTAGCCGACTAGCTGCCCGCTGACCTTGCTGAGCGTTCTCGAATGGAACGAGCCTTCGATCGTGATCGGGCAGACGGACTTGAAAAGGCTCGTGTCCGTCAGCGTGAATTCAGCCCACGTCGCTCTTATAGCCCGTTCGCTGAGTTCGAGCCGCTTGGCGTCCGCCGCGCCGACCGCGGCCCACAGCGCGACCGTCGCGGTCAGCCCGGCCAGCAGCAGCTTGCTCCTGGTGCGCATCTGCGTCTCCTCCTTGTCGTGCCCGCCTTCCCCCGGCGGGCTCGCCAGACCGTACGCCGGAAGCCGGCGCGAGGCAAGCGAGCGAGCCGCGACACCCTCCACCACACTTTTCCGACCAAGCCGGTCAAGATCGTGTATATATATCCCACGAATCCCGATCAGCTTCAAGGAGTTTCCATATGTCGAACGCGCCGGTACGCAGGATCCTCGTCGCACTGACCGCCCTCGGAGCGCTGGCGGTGCTGGCCGGCTGCGGCGGCGCGTCCGACACCTCCGGCGGCAACGCCGCGGCCGCCGCCGCGAGCGGCAAGCCGACGCTCGCGCTCGTCGCCTACAGCACGCCGCAGGTCGTCTACGACGAGGCGATCCCCGCCTTCCAGAAGACCGCGCAGGGCAAGGGGATCGGCTTCACGCAGTCCTACGGCGCCAGCGGCGACCAGAGCCGCGCGGTCGCCGGCGGCCAGCCGGCCGACGTCGTCGAGCTGTCGCTCGCGCCCGACGTCACGCGCCTCGTCAAGGCCGGGATCGTCGCCTCCGACTGGGACGCGACGCCGACGAAGGGCTTCCTGACCGACTCGGTCGTGGCGCTGATCGTGCGCAAGGGCAACCCGAAGCACGTCAAGGGCTGGGCCGACCTGCTCAGGCCGGGCGTCAACGTCGTGACGCCCAACCCGTTCACCTCGGGTGCGGCGAAGTGGAACCTGCTCGGCGCCTACGTCTACGGCGGCCTTCCATACGTCAAGCAGCTGATCTCCCAGCACGTCAAGGTCCAGCCCAAGAGCGGGCGCGAGGCGTTGCAGACGTTCACCGGCGGCGAGGGCGACGTGCTGATCTCCTACGAGAACGAGGCGATCACCGCCCAGCAGAAGGGCGAGCAGGTCGACTACGTGATCCCGCCGCAGAACATCCTGATCCAGAACCCGGTCGCGGTCACGAGGACCTCGAAGCATCCGGACGAGGCGAATTCCTTCGTCGCGTTCCTCGAGTCGGCGGCCGGGCAGCGGCTGTTCGCAAAGCGTGGTTATCGGCCCGTCGACCCGTCGGTGGCGAAGCAGTTCCACTTCCCCATGCCGGCGGATCTCAAGACGATCGACGACCTCGGCGGCTGGAGCAAGGTCGACGACCAGCTGTTCGACCCGGACAAGGGCTCGGTCGCGCAGATCGAGCAGGACGCGGGAGTCTCCACTGCCAAGTGACGCCCTCATCGCCGGCGGCGCGCCGGCGCCGGCCCCGGCGCGCCGCGGCGCGCGCCGGGCGCTGCGCGTCCCGGACGGGATGCTCGGCCTCGGCGTCGGCACGCTGTGGCTGAGCGTGATCGTGCTGCTGCCGCTCGCCGCCGTCGTGACGCGCGCGTTCGACGGCGGCGTCTCCGCGTTCCTCGACGCCGCCACCTCGCGCCAGGCGATCGACGCGCTCGTCCTCACGCTCGTCGTCTCGCTGCTCGTGACCGCCGTCAACGCGGTGATGGGGACCGTGATCGCGTGGGTGCTCGTGCGCGACCGCTTCCCTGGCAAGGTCGTCCTCAACGCGCTGATCGACCTGCCGTTCGCGCTGCCGACGGTCGTCGCCGGCGTGACGCTCGTGCTGCTCTACCCGGACGTCGCATACACGCGAGCGGGGATCGCGCTCGCGCTCGCGTTCGTGACGCTGCCGTTCGTCGTGCGCTCGGTGCAGCCGGTGCTGATGGAGCTGGACCGCGAGGTCGAGGATGCCGCCGCTTCGCTCGGCGCGCGACCGTCGCAGATCCTCCGTCGCATCGTGCTGCCGACGCTCGCGCCCGCAATCGTCTCCGGCGCCGCGCTGGGCTTCGCGCGCGCCGTGGGGGAGTTCGGGTCCGTCGTCATCATCGGCGCGAACATCCCGTTCCACAGCCAGGTCGCCTCGGTCTACATCTTCAGCCAGGTCGAGTCCGGCAACACGAACGGCGCGGCTGCCGTCGCGGTCGTGCTGCTGACGATCAGCGTGCTGATCCTGATCGGGATCCGGGCGCTGGGGGGGACGCGCGACGATGGCTGACCCCACGACGCTGCCGAGCGCCCAGACGGCGGCCGGCCGCTGGTCGCTGCGCGTGCTCGCGCTCGGCTACCTCGGCGCGCTGCTGTTCGTCCCCGTCGCCTACGTGCTCGTCAAGACGTTCGGGCACGGGATCGGCCGCGTGATCGACTCGATCACGACGCCGGCCGCGATCCACGCCTTCCAGCTGACGCTCGAGCTGGCGGCGATCGCCGTGCCGTTGAACACGGTGTTCGGGATCGCGATGGCGCTCGCGCTCGTCCGCGGCCGCTTCCCCGGCAAGGGGATCCTCAACGCGCTGATCGACCTGCCGTTCGCGATCTCCCCGGTCGTGATCGGGCTCGCGCTGCTGCTCGTCTACGGCCGCGGCGGGTGGCTCGACGGCCTGCCGTTCCAGGTGCTCTTCTCGCTGCCGGGGATGGCGCTGGCGACGATCTTCGTGTGCCTGCCGTTCGTCGTGCGCGAGGTCGCGCCGGTGCTGCGCGAGGTCGGCGACGAGTCCGAGCAGGCGGCCGCGACGCTCGGCGCCTCGCGCTGGCAGGCGTTCTGGCGCGTCACGCTGCCGTCGATCCGGTGGGGCGTCGCGTACGGCGTCGTGCTGTCGGTCGCGCGCGCGATCGGCGAGTTCGGCGCCGTCTCGATCGTCTCCGGCAACATCGCCGGCAGGACGCAGACGCTCACGCTGCTCGTGCAGGAGCGGTACAACAACTTCGACAAGGCGGGCGCGTACGCCGCCTCGACCCTGCTCGCGCTGATCGCGCTGAGCACCCTTCTGTCCATGACGATCACGCGGAGGCGGGAGCCATGATCCGTGCCACTTCGATCACGAAGCGCTTTGGTGACTTCACCGCCCTCGACGACGTGTCGCTGGAGATCCCCGACGGCTCGCTGACGGCGCTGCTCGGCCCGAGCGGCTCGGGCAAGTCGACGCTGCTGCGCGTGATCGCGGGCCTGGAGGCCCCGGACGCGGGCAGCGTCGAGATCGCGGGCGCCGACGCGACGGGCGTCCCGCCCCAGCGGCGCGGGATCGGCTTCGTCTTCCAGCACTACGCCGCCTTCAAGCACATGACGGTGCGCGACAACGTCGCGTTCGGGCTCAAGATCCGCAAGCGCGGCAAGGCGGAGATCGCCGCGCGGGTGGGGGAGCTGCTGGGGATCGTCGGCCTCGACGGCTACGCCGAGCGCTATCCGTCGCAGCTGTCCGGCGGCCAGCGCCAGCGGATGGCGCTCGCGCGCGCGCTGGCGGTCGAGCCGCGCGTGCTGCTGCTCGACGAGCCGTTCGGAGCGCTCGACGCGAAGGTCCGCGGGGAGCTGCGTGCGTGGCTGCGGCGCCTGCACGACGAGGTCCATGTCACGACCGTGCTCGTCACGCACGACCAGGAGGAGGCGCTGGAGATCGCCGACCGCATCGCCGTGATGGACCACGGCCGGATCGAGCAGGTCGGCGGCCCGCGCGACCTCTACGACCGGCCCGCGACCCCGTTCGTGATGCGCTTCCTCGGCCCGGTCACGCGCCTCGGCGAGCGGCTCGTGCGCCCGCACGACCTCGCGCTCTCGCTGCACGCCGCGCCGGGCTCGCTGGAGGCGCAGGTCGCGCGGCTCGTGCACCTCGGCTTCGAGGTGCGCGCCGAGCTCGTGCTCGGCGACGGCGAGGAAGTGGCGGTGCAGCTCACGCGCGCCGAGGCGGACGAGCTGGAGCTGGCGGCCGGCGACATCGTCCACGTCCGCTCGACGGCGCTGCCGGAGCCCGAGCCGCTCAGCGCGTGAGCCACGCGTCCGGATCCTGCGCGAGCTGCTCGACGTGCTCGGGCAGCCGGCCGGCGGCGAGGTCGGCGAGCGTGACGTGCTCGGCGACCTGGCGCAGCGACGAGCGCACCGCGATCCACACGCGCTGCAACGGCTCGGCGCTGCCCTCGTAGCTGACGTCCTCGGGCCGGCCGCCGCGCACCGACGCCATCGGCCCCTCGACCGCGCGGATGACGTCGGCGACCGTGATCTCCTGCGCCGGCCGCGCGAGCATGTAACCGCCCTCGGCGCCGCGCTGGCTGCGCACGAGCCCCGACTGGCGCAGGTCCGCCAGGATGTTCTCGAGGAACTTCGGCGGGATCTCCTGCGCGCGCGAGATCGCTTCGGCCTTCGTCGGGCGCGCGCGGTCGGCTCCCGCCAGCTCGATCGCCGCGCGCACGGCGTAGTCGACCTTCGCGGAGATGCGCATGGGCGGGCAGCATGACAGGCGCCGCAGCGCCGAAAGCGGGAAGGTTCTGTCCTCGCGGGCGTCCTAGGGGGAGATGGCACGACGATCTGGACAAGCGCGGGCCGGTCGCGGGGCGCGCGCCCGCGACCGTGCCACGCGCGGGCTCGCTCGCCGCCGCCGGCACGAGCGCTCCGCCGCCACGCGGCCCTCCGTCGGCCGCGGGCGTGCGCTCGCGCTCGTCCTCGTTGCCCTGCTCGGCGCCGGCGTCGCCGTCGCGCAGGCCGACCCGGCCGCGCCGGACGGCTCGACGACGGGCACCGTCGCCCCGCCCGCCGCGACCACGACCGCCCCGAGCGCGCCGCCCGTCACCACGCCCGCCACGACCCCGAGCACGACCCCCGCCGCGCCCACGCCGCCTCCCCCGCCCGCCGCCGTCGCTCCGAGCGCGCCCGCCCCCGCGACGCCGGCGCCCGCTTCCACCGCCGGCGCGACGACCGTCGCCGCCCCGGCGAGCGGCGCGGCGCCGCACGCGAAAGCGCGCGCCGCCGCCGAGCACAAGCGCCACGCCCGCCCGCGCGCCCATATCGCGGCGGGCGCGGGCGTGACGATCAGGGACTTCAGCTACGGCCCGTCGTCGGTGACGATCCACGCCGGCGACACGGTCACCTGGTCGAACGCCGGCCCGAGCCCCCACACGGCGACCGGCTCGGGCTTCGACACCGGCACGCTCAGCAAGGGCGCCAGCGGCTCGCACACGTTCGCGACGGCCGGCACGTTCAGCTACCACTGCACGATCCACCCGTTCATGAAGGGCACCGTCGTCGTGCTCGCGAGCACGAGCGCGCCGGCGGGCGGCGGCGGGAGCGGCACGCCGGCCGCGGGCGCGAGCGGCGCAAGCGGCGCGGGCGCCGGGGCCGCGTCCAGCGGCGCGACGACCGCCACCGGCTCGGGGCTCCCGCACACCGGCCTCGACGCGTTCGGCGTCGGTGCCGTCGGCGTCTCCCTCCTGCTCGCCGGCCTGCTGCTGCGGCGGCGGACGCGAGCGACGTGAGCCTGTTCGGTCCGCTCCTCGACGGCTCGGGCCGGCTCGCCGAAGATCTCCGCGCCCAGCTGGCGGCCGAAGGGGTCCTGTTCCTCGCCGAGGAGCTGCCGGGCTCGGTCGCGATGCACGAGCGCGCGAACGGACGGCCCGCGCGCGCGCAATTCGGCGGCACGAGTGGGGCGATCGCGGTCACGCGGCGGCGTCTGCTCGTGTGGAGCGACGGGCGCGCGCAGATCGACCTGCCGGTGCGCGACGGCCGCCTGCGCGCGATCGAGATCGCCGCCGACCGCTCCGACCGCGTGCTGTTCGCGTTCGAGCTCGAGCGCCTGCACCCGGATCGCCGCGGCCGCATGGAGATCCGGCTGCGGACCGCGCAGGCCGAGCAGGTCGTCGCGCTGGCCCACGCCGCACGATGACGATGCGCCAATTCAGGTAGGGTCGGCAGGCGGCCGAGGACGGCCGCCGTGCAGTCCGGACAGATAGGGGGAACAGCATGTACTGCCGTACCAGGATCGCCCTGGCCGCGCTTGCCGCCGGGTGCGTGCTCGCCGTCGCGGTCGGCTCCGCCGGCGCGAGACGGTTCGAATTCAGCGAACAGCGCTTCGGCATCGTGTTCGAAGAAGTGGGCTACAGCGGTGGCGGCACGAGCGCCAGATGCAAGATCACGCTTGCGGGGAGCTTTCACTCAAGAACGATCAGCAAGGTGGCCGGAGCGCTAATTGGCTACATCACGGCCGGCAACGTCGTTCCACCTTGCATAGAAGGCAGCGCGAGACTGCTACCCGAAACGCTGCCTTGGCACATCCGCTACCAGTCGTTCAGCGGCGTGCTACCGAGAATATCCAGCATAGAGATAGGGATCGTCGGCTGGGCGTACCTACAGATCTGCATAGGTCAGAGCTGCCTATTCAGATCGACCGCGGAAAGACCCGTCAGCTGGTTCCTGAATCTCGAAGCGACGGGCAGAGTCACCTCGGTCAGATGGGATGAAGCGAATCAAGTGCCGCTCAACGGCATAAGCGCGATATGTCCGCAGGAACTGCGGCTGGCCGGCACGGGGTCGTTCACTGTCCTAAACAGCAGCACCGCGATCACGGTGAGACTAGTTCAATAGCGTCGGGGAGTCGCGGGGTCGCGCGTTGCCGGCCCCGCGCCTCTACGCTGTAGGCGATGTCGCGTGGCTCGATCCTGCTCGTGGACGACGACGCGCCGGTGCGGCGGATGCTCGAGCGCACGCTCGCGGCGGAGGGCTACGACGTGCGCGGCGCGCCCGACGGCGGCGCGGCGCTGGCGGCGGTCGAGCGCGCGGTGCCGGACGCGATCGTGCTCGACGTCGCGATGCCCGGGCTCGACGGCCTCGCTGTCGCGCGGCGCGTGCGCGGCAAGGGGCTCGCGGTTCCGATCCTGCTGCTGACCGCGCGCGACGCGGTCGCCGACCGCGTCGCCGGGCTCGACGCGGGCGCCGACGACTACCTCGTCAAGCCGTTCGCGGCGGAGGAGCTGACCGCGCGCGTGCGGGCGCTGCTGCGCCGCGGCCGCGCCCAGCCGGCACTGCTCGCGTTCGCCGACCTCACGCTCGACGTCGCGCAGGCGCGCGCCGAGCGCGGCGGGCGCGCGCTGGCGCTCACGCCGCGCGAGGCGGCGCTGCTCGCGCTGCTGCTGCGCGACGCGCGCACCGTCGTCACGCGCGAGCGCGCGCTGGAGGAGGTGTGGGGCGGCGAGGCCGAGGCGCAGCCGAACGTCGTCGACCGCTACGTCGCCTACCTGCGCCGCAAGCTCGGCGAGCCGCCGCTGATCCGCACCGTGCGCGGTGTCGGCTTCGTGCTCGACGCGTGATGGCGCGGCGCTCGACCCCGTCCGGCGCGCAGCGCGGAGCGACCGCTGCGCGCACGTCCGCGTCGGCGAGGCGCTCGTCCGCGACCGGCGCGGGCCGCGGAGCGGCAGCTGCGCGCACGGTGGCGACGGCGGCCGCTCGACCACGACCGGGCGCGGGCCGCGGAGCGGCAGCTGCGCGCACGGTGGCGACGGCGAGCCGCTCGACCGCGACCGGCGCGGGCCGCGCGGCGGTCGCCGCCCGCACGGCATGACGCGCCGGCTGACCCTGCGCGCGCGCGTCGCGCTCGCCACCGCGCTTGCGATCCTGCTCGCGGTCGCGCTGCTGGGCTCGGCGACGCTCGCGCTCGTCGGCCGCCAGCTGCACCGCTCGCTCGACCGCGGCCTGCGCGACCGCGCGGCGGAGGTCGCGCGGCTCGTCGCGACGACGCCCGCGCTCGTGACGGCGCCGGGCGTGCTGGAGGGCCGCGTCGGCACGAGCGCCGCGTACGTCGAGGTGGTCGACCGCGAGGGGCGGATCGTCGCGCGCTCGGCCGCGCTCGGCGGGCGCGTGCTGCCGGCGGGCGCGCCGCTGAGCACGGCTTTGCGTGCGCGGCGCGCGGGATACGGCTCCGCACGGCTCGGCGACGAGCGGCTGCGCGTCTACGCCGCGCCGCTCGGCGGGCTCGGCGGCGGGCCGGCGTCCGGCGGCGCGGTCGCGGTCGCCGGCTCGACGAGCACGATCGCCGACACGCTGAACCCGCTGCGCCACGTTGTGCTGGTGGGCGCGCTCGTCAGCGCGGCGCTGGCCGCGCTGATCGCGCTGTTCGCGATGCGCCGCGCGCTGCGCCCGCTGACGCGCCTGACGGCCGGCGCCGAGCAGATCGCGCGCACCGGCGACCCCGGCCGCCGGCTGCCGCAGGACGCCGGCGCCGACGAGCTGGGCCGGCTGGCGGGGACCCTGAACGCGATGCTCGACGCGCTCGAGCGGGCACGCGAGCGCGAGCGGCGCTTCGTCGGCGACGCCTCGCACGAGCTGCGCACGCCGCTCACCGCGCTGCGCGGCAACGCCGCCTACGTCGCGCGCCACGGCGCCGACCCGGCCGCGCTCGCCGACATCGAGGCCGACGCGGAGCGGCTCGCGGCGCTGCTCGACGACCTGCTCGCGCTCGCGCGTGAGGACGCGGCCGAGGCGCCGGCGCGCGAGCCGGTGGATCTCGCGCAGCTGGCGCGCGCGGTCGCGGAGGGGCGCCCGGCGGTCGCGGTCGAGGTCGTCGCGGGCTCCGGGCTGTCCGCCGGCCAGCCGGCGGCGCGCGCGGAGGCCGGGGGCGCCGCGGCGCCCGCGTGCGGCGGGACGGCGCCTGCCGCCGGCGCCGCGCCGCCCGCCGGCGGCGGGACGCCCGTCATCGTGCTCGGCGACCGCGCCGCGCTCGAGCGCGCGCTGCGCAACCTCGTCGAGAACGCCGGGCGCCACGGGCCGGCCGGCGGGCGGATCGTCGTGCGCGTCGCCGTCGAGGGCGGGCGCGCGACGCTCGCGGTCACCGACGCAGGCGCCGGGCTCCCGCCCGAGCGGGCCGAGCAGGCGTTCGCGCGCTTCTGGCGCGGGCCGGACGCGCCGCCGGGCGGGACCGGCCTCGGCCTCGCGATCGTGCGCGCGACGGCCGAGCGCCACGGCGGCCGCGCCACCGCGTCCGGCTCGACGTTCGCGATCGAACTGCCGCTCGCGCCCGGCGCCCGCTGACCGCCCGCCCGGCCGCTCGCGGCCGCCGGCGGCCCACGCTCGCCACGCGGCCCCGCGCGCACCGGGCCGCCGCCGCCCGCAACGCCGGCGCGCCCTTTCAGAGAACTCTCAAGCGCGCCCGCTACAACTGTGCGCAGCACCCGACGCGAAAGGCCCGCACGATGAGACGCCTCCGGACCCTCTCGACCAGCCGCCTGATCGGCCTCGCCGTCGGCCTCGTCGTGCTCGCGACCGGCGTCGGGATCGCGCAGGGCGCGCTGCAATCCAACCCCAAGCCGCCCGCCAAGCCGCTCGACGCCGCCGTCCACGACGCGCTCAGCGCGCCCGCGGTCCCCGGCGTCACCGCGCGCGTGACGTTCGTCAACCACCTGATCCCGTCCGGCTCGCTGCCGGAGGGGACCGCCTCGCCGCTCGTCACCGGCGCCTCCGGCCGCGTCTGGGTCGCCGCCGACGGCCGCTTCCGGATCGAGCTGCAGTCCAGCGCGGGCGACGCGCAGGTCGTCTCCGACGGCACCACCGTCACCGCCTACGACGCGACCTCGAACACCGCGTACCGCTTCACGCTGCCCAAGCGCAAGACGTCGGACTCGACCGACCACCACGCGCCCCCGACGCTCGCCCAGATCGACCAGGCGATCGCCGACGTCTCCAAGCACTGGACGCTGTCCGGCGCGACCCCGACCTCGACCGCCGGCGAGCCGACGTACACCGTCAAGATCTCCCCCAAGGGCGACGGCGGCCTGCTCGGCGCGGCCGCGCTCGCGTGGGACGCGAACAACGGGATCCCGCTGCGCGCCGCCGTCTACGCCTCCGGCCAGTCGTCGCCGGTGCTGGAGCTGCGCGCGACCGACGTCTCGTTCGGCGCGATCGCCGACGGCGACCTCAACGTCCCGCCGCCGGCCGGCGCGAAGATCGTCGACCTGTCGCCGTCGGACGGCTCCGGCTCCGGCTCCGGCGCGAACGACACCGGCGGCACCCACCCCAAGCCGGTCACCGGCGTCGCCGACGTCCAGGCCAAGCTGCCGTTCACGCTCGCCGCGCCCGACCAGCTCGCCGGCCTCCCGCGCCGGCAGGTGTGGCTCGCCGGCCATGACGCGAGCGATCCGGCCGCGGTCGTGACGTACGGCCAGGGCCTCGGCGGGATCGTCGTCGTCGAGCACAAGGCGAAGGCGGGCGAGTCGTCGCCGCTGAGCGGCGGCGGGGGGCGCCACGGCCTCCAGCTCCCGGCGATCGACGTCAACGGCGCGACCGGCCACGAGCTGGCGACCGCGCTCGGGACCGTGCTGACGTTCCAGCGCGGCGGCGTCGACTACGTCGTCGCCGGCTCGATCCCCGCCCAGTCGGCCGAGACCGCCGCGCGCCAGCTCGGGTGAGCCGTGACCGAGGCGTGGCCGACAGCGGCTCGCGACAGTAGCGCCAGCGGTCCGCACGGCGCCGCGGCGGCACAGCCCGCGTCCCCGTCGCCTGCGTCCGGGCCGAGCGCACGCGACGCCTCCGGTGCGGCGCCGCGGCCCCCGTCGGGCCCGCCCCCGGTCGAGGCGCGCGGCCTCGTCAAGCGCTACGGCCACGTCACGGCGGTCGACCACGTCGACCTGACGGTCGAGGCCGGCTGCGTCTACGGCTACCTCGGCCCCAACGGCGCCGGCAAGACGACGTCGCTGCGGATGCTGCTCGGCCTGATCCGCCCGGACGAGGGCGTCGCGCGGCTGTTCGGCCGCGACCCGCTGCAGGAGGGCGCCGCGGCGCTCGACGGCGTCGCCGGCTTCGTCGAGGCGCCGCGCTTCTACCCCTACCTGTCCGGCCGGCGCAACCTGGAGCTGATGGCGGCGCTCGACGGCGGCGACGCGGGCGACCGCATCGACGGCGCGCTGGAGACCGTCGACCTCGCCGACCGCCAGACCGACAAGGTCCGTGGCTACTCGCACGGCATGAAGCAGCGGCTGGGGATCGCGGCGGCGCTGCTGCGCGCGCCGCGCCTGCTGCTGCTCGACGAGCCGACGACCGGGCTGGATCCGGCCGGGATGCGCGACATGCGCGTGCTCGTGCGCCGGCTCGCCGGCGAGGGGATGACGGTGCTGCTGTCCTCGCACCTGATGGGCGAGGTGGAGGAGCTGTGCGACCGCGTCGCGATCGTGCGCTCCGGGCGCGTCATCTACGAGGGCGCGCTGGACGCGCTGCTGCGCTCCGCCGGGCGCCGCTACCGCCTGCGCACGACTGACGACGCGCGCGCCCAGGCGACCGCCGAGCTGCAGCCGGGCATCGACGAGGTCGTCGCGGCCGGTGCCGGCGACGGCATCACGTTCGCGGCCGAGCACGACGAGAGCGTCGCCGCGCTGTCGCTGGCGCTCGCCGCGTGCGACGTCGGGATCACGGCGCTCGTGCCCGCCGCCGCCTCGCTGGAGGAGCTGTTCTTCCGGCTGACGGAGGGCGAGGGCGACGCCGCGGCGTCGCTCGCCGCCGGCAACGGCGCCGGACCGGTCGCTGCGGGCGAGCGGGCTGCCGCGCGTGAGTCGGCCGCGGCGCGCGAGTCCAGCGGGCTCGCGCCGGCCGGCGCGCACGGCCGCACGTCGCCGAGCGCGGAGCCGCGCCCATGAGCGCCGTCGCCGAGCGCGCTCCCGCCCCCGCGGCCCGTGCGGCCCGCCGCCGCCCGCCCATCCGCGCGATCTACGCCTGGGAGCTGCGCAAGCTGCGCGCGCTCAAGCGCACGTACCTCGGCTTCGGCATGGCGGCGATCGTGCCGATCCTCTTCATCGTCGCGCTCGCGCTGCGCAACGGCGGCCCTGAGGACGTGCCGTTCGGCCGCTACGTGCGCGAGACGGGGCTGGCGATTCCGCCGGTGCTGCTGATCTTCGGCTCGATCTGGCTGTTCCCGCTGATCGTCGCGCTCGTCGCCGGCGACATCGTCGCCAACGAGGACGGCAACGGGACGCTGAAGACGATCCTCACGCGCTCGGTCGACCGCCACCAGGTGTTCGTCGCCAAGCTGCTCGCCGCGTTCACGTACGCGTTCGCGGCGCTCGTCGTGTTCGCCGGCGTCGGGCTGCTGCTCGGCGGGATCCGCTACGGCTTGCACCCGCTCACGTCGCTGTCGGGGACGCGGATCGCGACCGGCCGCGCGCTCGAGCTGATGGGCGCGGCGCTGCTCGCCTACCTGCTGCCGGTGTTCGCGGTCGCCTCGATCGCGCTGCTGCTGTCGACCGTCACGCGCAACTCGGCCGCCGCGATCGTGGGCACGCTGATGATCTCGCTGCTGCTGCAGCTGGTCGGGATCATCTCCGGCCTCGCGTCGCTCAAGCCGTACCTGCTCTCGACCCAGTTCGACGCCTGGCAGGGGCTGCTGCGTGAACCGGCCGACTGGGCGCCGATCGTGCGCGCCGCCTGGGTCTGCGCGCTCTACGCCCTCCCCGCGCTCGGGGTCGCGCTGACGGTGTTCGTGCGTCGCGACGTGGCGGGCGGCTGAGCGGGCCGCATCGCCGCGAGCGCGCCGCCGCGGCCGCCCGGGCCGCGCCGCGAGCGCCCGCTACAGCTTCCCCCGCAGCTCCGCGAGCGCGTAGCGGAAGACCTCCGCGAACGTCGGGAACGGCTGGATCGTGTCCTCCAGCACGTCGAGCGGGATGCGGGCGCGGATCGCGAGCGTCGCCTGCTGGAGCCACTCGCCGGCCTCGGGGCCGAGCGCGTGCGCGCCGGTCAGCCGCTCGCCGTCGCTCAGGAGCGCGACGAACCAGGGCGGGGCCGTGTAGTCGCGCAGCCACGTCGAGCTGCGCGGCGCCTGCGACAGCTGCACGGTCGCGCTGGCGGCGCCCTCGGCGGCGCCGACCGACGCCGCCTGCGGGTCGGTGAAGACGACGCGCGGGACGGCGTCGTAGCGGGCCTCGCGGACCGGGTCGCGACCGGCGCACGCGGACAGCACGTTCGCCGTCGCGACGCGCGCCTGGTAGGTGCCGACGTATGTCAGCGGCCAGATCCCCGTCACGTCGCCGACCGCCCACACGCCGTCGGCCGGCGTGCGCAGCTGCGCGTCGACGAGCAGCCCCTGCGGGTCAGGCTCGATCCCGACCGCCTCCAGCCCGATCCCGGCGACCCGCGGCCGCCGGCCGGTCGCGACGAGCAGCCGCTCGGCGCGCCGCTCGGAGCCGTCGTCGAGCGCGAGGACGAAGTCGCCGCCGCCGTCCGCGCGCTCGCTCCCGCCGCCGGCCGGACGCTCGCCGCCGCCGCTCGGATCGCGCCTGTCGCCGGCCGGACGCTCGCCTCCGCCGCTCGGATCGCGCCTGCCGCTCTCGGCGTCGCCGCCCTCACGCCGAGCGCGCGTCGCCGCCACGCCGGTCACCACCTCGATCCCGTCCGCCCGCAGCGCCTCGCCGAGCGCCTCCCCGAGCGCGGCAGGCTCGTGCGGCAGCAGGTGGCCGGCGCTCTCGACGACCGTCACCTGTGCGCCGAGGCGGTGGACCGCCTGCGCCAGCTCGACCCCGACCGGCCCGCCGCCGAGCACGAGCAGGCTGCGCGGGACGTCCTTCAGCGCGGTCGCCTCGCGGCTCGTCCACACGCCGTCGAGCTCCGGCAGCCCGTCGACCGGCGGCAGCGTCGCCTCCGAGCCGGTCGCGACGACGATCTCGCGCGCGGCCAGCTCGCGCTCGCCGGCGAGCACGACGCCCGGGCCGCCGATCCGCCCCTCGCCGCGCCACAGCTCGACGCCCGCCTCCACGAGCGCGCGCGCGTGCTCGCCGTCGTCCCAACCGGAGACCATGTAGTCGCGCCAGCCGAGCGCCTGCGCGACGCCGATCCGCCCGCCGAGTGCCTCGCGCGCGCCCGGCGCCGCGGCCGCCTCGGCGACGATCTGCCCCGGCCGCAGCAGCGTCTTGGACGGCATGCACGCCCAGTAGTCGCACTCGCCGCCGACCAGCTCGCGCTCGACGACCGCGACCCGCAGCCCGCCGCGCGCGAGCCCGCGCGCGCAGTTCTGGCCGGCCGGGCCGGAGCCGATCACGACCGCGTCGTAGGGATCGGGCATCGCCGGCTTCCTACCCGCGCGCGCGGCTGGCGACCCGGGCCGCGTCCCGGCCGCCTGATCCGCCGACCGCGAATTCGCGCGTGCAGGTGCCAGACTGTGCGGGTATGGGGTCGAGCGCGTGAGCGACGGGCAGGGACTCGAGCGCAAGTGGTGGACGCTGATCGCGGTCTGCGTCGGCGTCTTCATGCTGCTGCTCGACATCACGATCGTCAACGTCGCGCTGCCCGACATCCAGCAGGAGCTGGGCTCGTCCTTCACCGAGCTGCAGTGGGTCGTCGACGCCTACGCGCTGACGCTCGCGGCGCTGCTGCTGACGACCGGCTCGCTCGCCGACCGCTTCGGCCGGCGGATCGCGTTCGCGATCGGCCTCGGCCTCTTCACCGTCTCCTCGCTGCTGTGCGGCCTGTCCTCCACGCCGCTGTTCCTGATCCTCGCGCGCGGCGCGCAGGGGATCGGCGGCGCGACGATGTTCGCGACCTCGCTGGCGCTCGTCGCGCAGGCCTTCCGCGGGCGCGAGCGCGGAACGGCGTTCGGCGTGGTGGGCGCGATCATCGGGATCGCCGTGTCGGTCGGCCCGATCGTCGGCGGCGCGCTGACGACCGGGCTGTCGTGGCGCTGGATCTTCCTCGTCAACGTCCCGATCGGCGTGGCGGCGATCGCGGTGACGCTGCGCAAGGTCGAGGAGTCGCGCGACCCGACCGCCCCGCGCGTCGACTGGCCCGGCTTCGTGACGTTCAGCGGCGCGCTGGCGGCCCTCGTCTACGGGCTGATCCGCTCGGCCGAGCTCGGCTGGGGCTCGACGGAGGTCGTCGCCTGCCTCGTCGGGGCGGCCGTGCTGATGACGGCGTTCGTGCTGATCGAGTGGCGCACGCGCGAGCCGATGTTCGACCTCGGGCTGCTGCGCAAGCCGGCGTTCACGGGCGCGTCGATCGCCGCCTTCACGCTGAGCGCCGCGCTGTTCGCGCTGCTGCTCTACATCGTCCTGTACCTGCAGGACATCCTCGGGATCTCCGCGCTCGGCACCGGCGTGAAGCTGCTGCTGCTGAGCGCCGGGATCTTCGTGGTATCCGCGATCTCGGGGCGCGCGAGCCACCGCGTGCCGATCCGCTTCCTGATCGGGCCGGGGCTGGCGTGCGTCGGCGTCGCGCTGCTGCTGATGCGCGGCGTGACGCTGACGTCGGACTGGACGCACTTCATCCCCGGCTTCATCCTCGCCGGGATCGGCGTCGGGCTCGTCAACCCGCCGCTGGCGACGACGGCGGTCGGCGTCGTCGAGCCGCGCCGCTCCGGGATGGCGTCTGGGATCAACTCGACCTTCCGCCAGGTCGGGATCGCGACCGGGATCGCGACGCTCGGCTCGCTGTTCGCCAGCCAGGTGCGCGACACCGCCGGCGCCGCGCTCGCGCACACGTCGCTCGGCCCGGCCGGCGCGCACGCGGTCGCGCACGCGATGTCGACCGGTGCGGTCGGCCAGGCGATCGCGAACGCGCCCGCGCCGCTGCGCGGCGCCGTCGCCCGCGCCGCGCACCAGGGCTTCGTCGACGCGCTCAACCAGGTCTTCCTCGTCGGCGCGATCGTCGCGTTCGTCGGCGCGATCCTGACGCTGCTGCTGATCCGCCAGCGCGACTTCGTGCACGTCCCGGCCGAGGACGGCGTCGCGGCAGCTCAGCCTGAGCCGGCCGCGGTCGAGGCCCGCTGACGGCGCCGGACCGGCGCGGATGCGGCGTCCTCGGTCGCTCGGCTGCGTGTGCAGCCCGCGCCACCAACGGCTTCGCCGTCGGTGCCGGCGTCCTTGCCCCGCTTGGTCCGGAATCCGTCAGCGCGAGCAGCCACCGGGCGCTACGCCGCCCCGAACCCGCAGTCGAACAGCCGCCGGCGCAGCACGAGCGCGTCGCCGTCCGGGCGCAGCTCGTGGCTCTTGGTCGCGAGCGGGCCGTCGAGCGCGGCGCGCCGCTCGCCGGCCGCCGACAGGTCGACGCGGCCGCGGCGCAGCAGGTCCTCGACGAACGAGGCGGCTGCGCGCTCGACCGGCGGGTGCGCGACGGAGCCGAGGTCGGGCGTCGCGCCGGCGACCGCGAAGCGCGGCGCGTGCGCCGGCGCTTCGACGATCACGTCGGCCGTGAGCCCGAACGCGGCGCCCGGCAGCGTGACGCGCCGCAGCGCCGCCGCGCCGGCCGCGCCGGCGGCGGGCGCCGGCCCTCCCGCGGCCGGCTCATCCGGCCTGCCGTCGCCCGCCGCCGCCGCGTCCGCCCGCACCTCGCCGAACGCCGCCGCGGCGGCCCGCAGCTGCTCGCCGCCGCCGGCCGTCAGCCCCGTCGCCGACGGCACCGACAGGATCCCGTGCTTGACGAACGCGCCCGTCAGCGCCGCGCGGTGGCGGCCGCCGAACGCGTGCGCGTCGGCCGCGAGCATGTGCGCCGCGACCTGGCTGAAGTACGCCGGCACGACCGGCGCCGCGCCGACCGCGGCGTGCAGCAGCGCCGCCGCGTCGGCGGCGACCTCGGCGATCGCATCGCCGTCGACCGCGCCGTCTCCGCGCGCCAGCAGCATCCCCGACAGCGCGTGCAGGAACGCGCCCGAGAGCACGCGCGAGAACGAGTGCGGCTCCGACGACAGCTGGCTCGCCGGCGCCGACGGCGGAAGCTGCGCCGGGTCGCGGTAGAACCAGCTGTTGGCGGCGTTGCGCAGCGCGTCGCGCTCGACCGCGTCCGGCGTCGACTGGCGGATCGCCCAGCCGAGCTGCTCGGCCAGCCGCGAGACGGCCGAGCTGCGGTGGATGCGCCCGCCGGTCGCGTCCAGCAGCGCGTCGCGCACCGACGCGAGCCGCAGCGCGGCGAGCATCGCGCTCACGTCGCCGAACGCCTCGTGGAACGCGGCCGCCTCGGCGAACGGCGCGTCGAACAGCTCGGCGCGCACGCCGTCGAGCACCGCGTGGCCGTGCTCGTGGCAGACGACGTCCGGGCTCTCGCCCGTGAAGCAGGCGTGCCCGGCGACCGTGTCGTGGAAGAAGTGCAGCGCCGCGCGGTCGTAGTAGGCGTTGAGCTCGACCCCGCCGTCGAGCTCGACCGGCAGCGCCGCGCCGACCGCCGGGTGCCAGCGCGCGCCTGGCCCGATCACCGACGCCCAGTGGTCCGACGCGCGCCGCAGCGCCTCGGCGGCCGCCCAGTAGCGGAACACCGCCGTGCCGGGCGCGTCGCGCCCGCCCGGCGCCGGCTGCGCGATCGCCAGCGCCAGCGGCGCCGCGGCGAGCGCCGGCCGCGGCCGCGAGATCGGCGCGTACGGTGCGTCGGGCGCGCCCGGATCGTTCTCCCACGCGCGGATCGCGCCCGCCGCCCTCGCGCCCGCCGCGTGCGCCGCACCTTCAGCCGTCTCCCGCATCGCCGTCGTACCCATGCCGCGTCCCTTTCGTCTCGAACCGGCGGCGACCCTCGCACGACCCCGATCCGCCCACAAGGCACTTGTTGCAGTTCCTGCGCAGAATTGCGACGGCCGCTGCGCAGAGAAGCGGTGAGACGCCGCAAAGCCGCCGCGATCGGTAGCCTGCCCTTGGCACGTTCAACGAGCAGAGGAGGCCATTCGTGGGCCGCCCCGAGCAGGAAGGGTCCGCGTCCGGCCGTCCGACGCAGGACGACGTCGAGCCGGTCACCGCTGAGACGCTCAATCGCATCGCGACGGGACTCGTGACGGTCGTCCCGGTGCTCGGCCTCGGCCTCGTCGCCTGGCAGCTGTGGGACGTCGCGCTCGGCGTCAGCGACCTCGCCGTGTTCGGGATCCTCTATCTCGCCACCGGCTTCGGCGTGACCGTCGGCTTCCACCGCCTGCTGACGCACCGCTCGTTCCAGACGACGCGCCCGATCAGGGCGCTGCTGGCGATCCTCGGCTCGGCCGCGATCGAGGGTCCGGTCGTCGCGTGGGTCGCCGACCACCGCAAGCACCACGCCTTCTCCGACCGCTACGGCGACCCGCACAGCCCGCACGTCGACCACGGCCACGGGCTGCGCGGCGCGCTGAAGGGACTCGCGCACGCGCACGTCGGCTGGCTGTTCATCCACACCCAGCGGGGGCGCAAGGCGCGCTACGCGCCGGACCTGATGCGCGACCCGGTCACCGCGTTCGTCGACCGCACGTTCCTCGTGTGGGCGGTGTCCGGCTTCCTCGTCGCGTTCGGGCTCGGCATGGCGATCGGCCAGTCGTGGAAGGCCGGCCTGACGGGGATGCTGTGGGGCGGGCTGGTGCGGATCCTCGTCCTGCACCACGTCACCTACTCGATCAACTCGCTGTGCCACTACTTCGGCCGGCGCGAGTTCGCGACCGACGACGAGTCGCGCAACCTCGCGTGGCTGGCGCCGCTGTCGCTCGGCGAGGCGTGGCACAACGGCCACCACGCATTCCCGACGTCCGCCCGTCACGGCCTCGGCCGCTTCCAGCTCGACATCTCCCACGGCGTGATCCGGCTGCTCGAACGACTCGGCCTCGCGTGGGACGTCGTGCAGGTCGACCCGGAGCGGCTGGCGGCGAAGCGCGCGGCCTGACGCGGGCCCGCGCCCTCAGCTCGCGCTCGCCAGCGCCGCGAAGCGCTCGCGCCGCGGATCACGGGCGCCGGCGATCCGTTCCAGCCAGCCGTCGATCTCCCGCATGTCGAGGTCGTCGACGCAGACGAGCATCTGCTCGACGTCGAGCCAGTCCTTCGGGCGGTCGAACACGGCCTTGCAGACGGCGAGGTGCTCGGGGGCCAGGATCGTGAGCTCGTCCTCGCCGAACGGCACCCGCCGGGCGGCGCGGCGCATCGCCTCGTGCAGCTCGTCGTAGGCGAAGAAGACGTCGAGCGGGGTCCGTCCCCACCACCAGCGGCACTGCCCGTCGCGCTCGACGGCGGCGGGATCGGTCTCGCCGCCGACGCCGAGCGGCACCAGCGCCGCATGGATCGATTCGTGCTGGTCCGGTGAGGCGAAGACGTTGACGTCGATGTCGATCGTGGTCCGCGGCTCGGCGTAGTACGCGAGCGCCAGCGCGCCGCCGAACGCGTGATCGATGCGCGCTTCGGCGAGCGTCCGATGGACTGCGAGCACCTTGTCGGGGAGCGACGGCTCGCTCACGCCGGCCTCGACTCGATCCGGGGGAAGCGGGGGCGCTCGGGGAGGCGACGCACCGGCAGGCGGTCGCCGAGCAGGAGCAGGTCCCGGAGCGTCTCGCCACGCTCCTGCGGCGTCGCGGCGGCCCAGGGCGCGGCGGCGCGCGCGCTGTCGCTCGGGGCAGCTCGCACCCCCAGCGCGCCGCCGAGCACGTTGGCGAGCGCGGGCCGGGGACGGTGGCCCGCGTCCAGCTCGCGCAGCAGCTCGGCCGCCGCGCGATCGGCCGGGCTCGCCGCGACCGGCGCACCGGCGCGCACGGCGAGTCGCCGCAGCTCGCCGGGGTCGAGCGGGTGCGAGGCGCGCGACTGCGCATGCGCGACGACCTCCGGCGTCAGCGTGCGGAACGTCGCCAGCGTGCGGCTGCGCGGGCCCTGCTCCGTGCGGACGGACTCGCGCAGCTCCCAGGCACCAGAGCGGTGTCGGGTGACCGATGCCATAGTGGGTAGTATACCCACTACAGCCGGCTACAGCACCCCCACCGCCGCCAGCACGGCGATCGCCGCCAGCGCGACGGCGGTCGTCCAGGCGATCGACGTCGAGGCGAGGCGCAGGTCGAGGCCGGTCGAGTGGGCGACGACGACCGTGTTGATCCCCACCGGCATCGCCGCCAGCAGGAAGAACGGCGCCGGCACGTCGATCGCCGCGCTCGCCGCCAGCAGCGCGAGCGGCGGGAGCGCCATCCGCAGCGCGCCGACGACCGCGACCGGCGGCGTCAGCGGCGGCGGGATCGCGAGCGCGCCCTCCTGCGCCTCGTCGGCGAGCGTCACGCCGACGACGTAGAAGCCGAGCGGCAGCAGCGCGAAGATCGCCACGCGCGATGGCGTCACCAGCGCGTGCGGCGCCCACGCGCGCGGCACGAGCAGCCCGGCGATCACCGCCAGCAGCACCGGGTTGCGCGCCAGCACCGCCTGCATCCGCTCCCGCGCCCGCAGATCCGCCGCATGGCCGAACAGCGCGCCGATCGCGTAGGAGGCGAACAGGAACGTCGGCAGCGTGATGAGCGCGTCGTAGGCGACCGCCTGCGTCAGCTGCGCGTGCGTGAACAGCGCGGCGCACAGCGGCAGGCCGAGGTAGCCGGTGTTCGACTGGATCGTGCAGATGATCGCCGCGCCGGCGCTCGGGCGCGCGAGCGCAAGCGGTCCGCGCGCAGCGCGCCACGCGAGCACGCCGCAAACGGCGATCACCGCCAGCGCGATCGCGATGCTCAGCCCCGCGTCGACCGTCAGATGCAGCCGCGCGATGTTCACGTAGACGACGAACGGGACGAGCACCCACAGCATCGCCCGCAGGACGAACATGCGGGCGCGGTGCGCGAAGACCCCGGCGCGGCGCTCGCTCGCCACCCCGACGCCCACCGCGGCGATGACCGTCAGGATGATCGGGAGCACGGAGCGGGATCCTGGCAGGTGGGCGCGGGGCGGGGCCGGCTCGCGATACCCTCGCGCGCGATGAGCAGCTGGGACGCGCGCAAGCGGGAGCTGGCCGGGGAGCTGGTGCGCCGCCTCTACGCCACAGGCGTGCTGCGGACGTGGCTGCGCGACCGGCCCGAGGGCTGGGAGCTGATGTCGGGCGCGTGGAGCCCGTTCTACGTGAGCTTCCGCAGCGCGCCCGCCGAGCCGGAGCTGTTCCGCTTCCTGATCGACGCGGGATCGGAGCTCGTGCGCGAGGAGCTGCCCGAGACGACGCAGCTCGTCGGCCTCGCCGCCGCCGGCGTCCCGTTCGCGGCCGGCTTCGCGTACAAGCTCGGCCTGCCGATGGGCTTCACGCGCAAGCTGCCGAACGTGCGGGATCTCGCGGCGCTCGAGCGCGAGCTGGGCGCCTACGGCAGCCACGCTTTGGTGGAGGGCGGCTTCCGCCCCGGCGACCGCGTCGGGCTCGTGGACGACCTCGTGACCGGCTTCGACTCGAAGGAGATCGCGTTGCGCCAGCTGCAGCTGGAGCTGGAGCGGCGGGGGATCTCGGACGTCGCGGTCGACGCGGTCGTCGTCTTCCTCGAGCGCGGGGTCGAGGCGCGCGCGCGGGCGGCGGCGGCCGGCGTGCAGCTCGTCTCGCTGCTCGTGCTCGATACGGCGCAGCTGGCCGCGCTGGAGGGCGTCGCGAGCGCGCGCGAGCTGGAGGTGATCGGCGCCTACCTGCGCGATCCCGCCCCGTTCCAAGATCCCGCCGCGCGCGCGGAGCTGGTCGCCGAGGCGACCGCGGCCTGATGCTCTGGCTCCTGCGCCACGCCGACGCCGCGGCTGCCGTGGAGGGGCAGTCCGACGCCGAGCGTCCGCTGACGGAGAAGGGCCGCGAGCAGGCGCGCATCGTCGGGGCGGCGCTCGTCGCGCTGGGCGTCGAGCTTGACGCCTGCCTGGCGAGCCCGCGCATCCGGGCGCTCGACACGGCGAGGATCGCGTGCGCGCAGCTCGGGGTCGACGTCCACGTCGCGCCGGAGCTGGGCGGCGGGGACTTCGACGCCGAGCGGGTCGCCGCCGGCTTCGGTGAGCAGGTGCTGCTCGTCGCCCACAACCCGGACGTCGCACACGCGCTGAGCGACCTCATGGGCGCGCGCGTGCGCTTCAGGAAGGGCGCGCTCGCGGCGGTCGCCGACCGCGAGCTGCACGCCTTCCTGCGCCCGGCCGACCTGCGCGCGATCGCGGCCGGGCGCTGAGCGCGACGGCCAGCGCGCTCGCGCAGCCGGCCCGCGCGCTCGCCCCTACGCCGCCGCCTGCTTGTAGACGCTCACGACCGCCGCGCCGCCGAGGCCGATGTTGTGCTGCAGTGCGATCGTCGCGCCGTCGACCTGACGCTTTTCGGCGGCGCCGCGCAGCTGCCACGTCAGCTCGCTGCACTGTGCCAGCCCGGTCGCGCCGAGCGGGTGCCCCTTCGAGATCAGCCCGCCGGACGGGTTGACGACCGGCCCGCTCCCGCCGTACGTCGTCGCCTCGGCCTCGACCAGCTTGTGCGCTTCGCCCTCGGCGGCCAGGCCCAAAGCCTCGTACGTGATCAGCTCGTTCGCGGAGAAGCAGTCGTGCAGCTCGATCACGTCGACCTCGCCGATCCCGACGGCCGCCTCCTCCAGCGCCCGCTGCGCCGCCAGCCGCGTCATGTCCGCGCCGACGATCGAGATCGCGCTGCGGTCCTCGAACGTCGCGCGCGTGTCGGTCACCAAAGCCTGCCCGGCCAGCTCGACCGCGCGGTCCCACAGGTCGTGCTCGTCCACGTAGCGCTCGGAGGCCACGATCGCGGCCGCCGACCCGTCCGACGTCGGCGAGCACTGCAGCTTCGTCAGCGGCTCGTAGATCACCTTCGCCGCCTTGATCTCCTCGATCGTGTACTCGTCCTGGAACTGCGCGTACGGGTTGTTGACCGAGTGCTTGTGGTTCTTGAAGCCGATCCAGGCGTAGTGGTCGGGCTGGGAGCCGTAGCGCTCCATGTGCTCGCGCCCGGCGGCACCGAACATCTGCGGCGCGGGCGGCGCCTCCTCCCACGTGCGCAGCTCGACCAGCGCGCCGACGTGCTTGTCGAGCGGGAGCGTGCGGTCGGTGTACTTGACGCCGAGCGAGCCCTTCTCCATCTTCTCGAACCCGAGCGCGAGCGCGACCTCGGCGAGCCCGCCCTTGACCGCCTGGCGCGCGAGGTACAGCGCGGTCGAGCCGGTCGAGCAGTTGTTGTTGACGTTGACGATCGGGATCCCGGTCAGGCCGAGCCCGTAGACGGCGCGCTCGCCCGAGGTCGACTCGCCGTAGCAGTAGCCGACGTAGGCCTGCTCGACGTCCTCGTAGGCGACGCCGGCGTCCGCGAGCGCCTTGCGGCCGGCCTCCAGCGCCCAGTCCGGGTAGTCGCCTTCCCGCGTGCCGGGCTTGTCGAACTTCGTCATCCCGACGCCGATCACGAACGTGCGATTGGCCATGTGTCCTCGGTCCCTTTCAACGGTCTGTTTGGCTGTGCGGCCAGGACACGATACGGCCCGCGCCCGCGCAGCGCGCCGGGGGCGAGCGTTACACCCCTTCGCCGGGGAACGGGAACGCCGGCGGGGGCGGGGCGGGCGTCGCGGGGACGACCCACTTGCGCATCCCCGCGTCGGCGATCGCGTAGCCCCAGTTGACGAGGCGACGGCGGCGTTCGAGCGGGAGCTTGGCGAGCCGCGTCGGCGTCGTCGCCAGCTCGGCGACGCGCGCCGGCGGCGCGGGCAGCGGGTCGGAGACGTGGTAGTCGGCGATCTGCGAGCGGATCCCCCAGTAGGTGCCGGCGCGGCCGCGGGCGCCCGGATCCTGGTAGTCGTCGATCAGGTGCTCCTTGCGCAGCGCGCGCACCTGGTTGTCGACCACGTCGAGCACACGCAGCAGCTGCAGCGGCCAGCAGCGGCGCGGGCGCGGCGCGTCCTTCAGCGCGGCGCCGCCGTCGGACACGAGCACGGTGTGGCACTGCGTCGCGGTCTGCAGGCCGAGGTTGTCGTAGACGCCGCCGTCGCTGAGGATCGCGCGCGTCGTGTACGGCGGGAGGTGCAGCGCCGGGACCGGATCGTCGTCGAAGCCGACGACCGCGCCGGGCGCGAGCCTGAGCGACACCGGCGACAGGACCGGCGGGAACGCCGACGAGGCGGCGACCGCGACCGCGAGCAGCACGTCCGGCCGCACGACCTGCCCGACGCGCCAGTCCGCCATGAACGGCTTCGAGAAGCGCCACAGCGCGCCCGACTGCAGGTTCGTCGCGTTGATGACGAAGCGCGGGTGGTCGGGGAGGTCCTGCAGCGTGCGCTTGTCGAACAGCCGGCGGCGGTAGGCGCGCGCGACCTGATCCCCGATCGGCTTGAACGACAGCAGGCCGCGCAGCACCGCCCAGACGTCGATCGTCCTGCCGGCCAGGTCGATCAGCTGCGCCGCGACGGTGTCGGGGAAGCTGGGCGCGACGCCGGTGTGGGGATCGAAGGCAAGGTCGTTCCAGTGCTTCGCGAGCACGCCGGCGGCGATCGAGCCGCCGGAGACGCTGGAGATGCGGTCGAGCTTCGGCAGCCAGCCCAGCTCGTTGAGCCGCCACAGCGCGCCCGCGTGGAACAGCATCGCGCGGTAGCCGCCGCCGGAGAGGCAGAGGGCGCGGGTGTCGGTCCGGGGGACGGCGCCGAGCGCCGGGGCGGGCTCGGCCGCGTTCACGCCGCCGGCTCCAGCGCGACGAGCGGCAGCTCGCGCGCGGTGAAGCGCGGGTACTCCGCGGCGGCGGGATAGGCCGCGACGAACGCCGCCCAAGCGTCGGCCCGCTCGGCGCCGTCGAGCAGACGCGGGCGCACCTCGGTGCGGCGCCCGTCGAGCACGACCGTCCCGGTGCCGGCGTCGCGCAGGTTCAGCCACCACGCGGGCGTGCGATCGGTCCCGCCGTTGGCGGCGAGCACGACGGGCACGCCGTCGCTGCGGATGTGGATCAGCGGCGTCGCGCGCCGCTGCCCGCTGCGCCGCCCGACGGTCTCCAGCACGAGCACCGGCACGCCGAACCAGCGGCGCATCAGGCGCCCGCGCGTGCGGCGGTAGATCTGCGCGTGCACGCGCGACCAGGCGGCGGTCAGGCGCGGCAGGCGGGCGCTTGCGTTCGTGTAGCGGGCGACGAGGGTCGGTCGCACGCGAGGGAGTATGCGGAGCCGGGTCGCGCGGCGCGCCGGCTGCTCAGCCCGGCACCGCGAACGCGACGGTGTCGATGTCCGTCATCGTCGAGCACTGCAGGTACCAGCGGTACTCGACGCCGAGCGAGGCGACGAAGTCGGGGATCTGGACCAGGTCGTCGGGCCTGTGGTAGCAGGCGATCGCAAGGCGCGGGCGGTCGCGGCGGATCGTCTCCGCGGCGCCCTGCAGCACCCCGAGGTCGGCGCCCTCGACGTCGACCTTCAGGAAGTCGACGCGCTCGATCGCGCCGCCGATCGCGAGCTCGTCGATCGATTCCGTCCGTAGCTCGAGCGCCTGGTCGGTCTGGTCCCAGGAGTGGACCTTCGCGAGCTCGTCGCGCACGGTCGCGCCGGCCGCCATGCGGTTCGCGAGCCAGACGGTCTCGCCGCGGCGCGCGCCGAGGACGTGGTCCCAGACCGTGACGCGGTTGGCGTGCAGCGGGTTGAGCTGGAGGTTGCGCGCCAGCAGGTCGCGGTTGCGTGGCGCGGGCTCGAACGTGTGGACGTGGCCGTCGGCGCCGACGACGTGGGCGAGCCACAGCGCGGTCTCGCCCCAGCAGCCGCCGGCGTCGACCGCGACGTCGCCGGGCCGCGGGCCGGCTCCGGCCGCGGCGTCGCGGTAGGCGTACTGGGAGAACAGGAAGGTGGAGGCGAGCGGCAGCGGCTGGCCGAGGACGTGCAGCGGGAAGCCCGCGCGCGCGAGGTTGTAGAGGTGGAACTGCCACTCGAACGGCATCGCGCCGAGGCCGTGCAGGCCGACCTTCTCCGCCATCTGCGCGTTCATCGCGTTGATCGAGCGGCGGTAGGGGATCGGCTCCAGCTGCAGGCGCACGTGCGCGGGGCCGAGCGCGCGGTAGGCGAGGAAGCGCAGCAGCAGGTCGCGGCTGGCCTCATCGCCGGCCCGCTCCCAGAACGCGCCGGCCCGCTCCAGGACCGCCAGCTGCTCCGCGACCCGCTCATGCTCGCCCGCCGGGTCCGGCAGCTCGTGCCCCCAGGGATGGAAGAAGTGGTCGAGGTTGTCGGGGAGGTGGGTCGCGCGCGAGCGCTCGATCAGCGCGTGGAAGCGCTCGACGCGCTCGCCCGGCTCGGCGGTTGCGGGGGTCGGGTCGGCGGAGAGCGCGGTCACGGAGCCTCACGCGGGTGATCGGCCGCGCGGATACCCGCTTGAGGACTCAACGCCCGGCGCCCCGCGCCGATCACGCGGGCATGAGCAGCCGCACGCTCGCGAAGCGCTTGCCGGAGCCGGAGGACCGGTTGCCGGTCCCCTACGACCGCCGCACGGTCGCGCGCGGCGGGCGGCGCGCGACGGACGGGCAGATCGGCTCGCCGGTCGGCTCGACCGGCTGCCGGCTCGTCGAGCTGCCGCGGATCGCCGACCCGCGCGGGAACCTGACGCCGATCGAGGCGGGCGCGCAGGTCCCGTTCGCGATCGAGCGCGTGTACTACCTGTACGACGTGCCGGGCGGCGAGGCGCGCGGCGGCCATGCGCACCGCGCGTTCGAGGAGTTCATCGTGGCGGCGTCCGGCTCGTTCGACGTGGTCGTCGACGACGGCGTGCACGCCGAGCGCTTCTTCCTCAACCGCTCGTACTACGGCCTCTACCTGCCGCCGATGGTGTGGCGCGAGCTGGACAACTTCTCGTCGGGCTCGGTGTGCCTCGTGCTCGCGTCGGCGCGCTACGACGAGGCGGACTACATCCGCGACTACGATGAGTTCGTCGGCGCTCGCTGAGCGGCCCGCGCGCGCTGGCGCGACGGCGCCGCTTGCGCTGGAGGTCCCATTCATGGACCTCGCCGCCGGCGCCGCGGCGGTGCAGGACGAGCTCGAGGTCGCGTTCCGGCGGGTCGTGCGCAGCGGGCACTGGATGCTGGGGCAGGAGGTCGCGGCGTTCGAGCGCGAGCTTGCGGCGTATTGCGGCGTGCGGCACTGCGTCGGGGTCGCGAGCGGGCTCGACGCGCTGCAGCTGACGCTGCGCGCGCTGGGCGTCGGCCCGGGCGACGAGGTGCTCGTGCCCGGCTACACGGCGGTCGCGACGTGGATGGCGGTGTCGCTGACGGGTGCGCGGCCGGTCGGGGTCGACGTCGACCCGGTGACGTTCACGCTGGACCCGGAGCTGCTGGACGCGGCGCTGACCGCGCGGACGCGGGCCGTGGTGCCGGTGCACCTGTGCGGGCGCCCGGCGGATCTCGACGCGATCGGGTCGTGGGCGGCCGCAAACGGCGTCCTGATGCTGGAGGACGCGTGCCAGGCGATCGGGGCGACGTGGCAGGGCCGGCGGGTCGGATCGATCGGGGTCGCCGGCGCGTTCAGCTTCTACCCGACGAAGAACCTGGGGGCGCTGGGGGACGGGGGAGCGGTCACGACCGACGACGATGCGCTGGCCTCGCGCTTGCGGCTGTTGCGGACGTACGGCTGGCGGGAGCGCGGCGACAGCGAGATCGTCGGCGACAACTCCCGGCTCGACGAGCTGCAGGCGGCGTTCCTGCGGATCGGGCTCGCGCGGCTGGACGAGACGACGATGCGGCGGCGGACGCTGGCGGCGCGCTACCTGGAGGGTCTGGAAGGCGTGCCGGGGTTGACGCTGCCAGCCGCCGGGCCGGGGCACGTGTGGCATCTGTTCGTCGTGCAGCACTCGCGGCGCGACGAGCTGCGCGAGGCGCTCGCGGCGCGGGGGATCGGGACGCTCGTCCACTACGAGGTCCCGCCTCACGCGACGCGGGCCTACCGCGCCGCCGGGATGCGGTTGCCGGTGACGGAGTGGCTCGCGGGGCGGGTGGTGAGCCTGCCGCTGCGGCCGGAGCTGGGGGGCGAGGCGGCGGAGGCCGTGATCGCGACGCTCAGGTGCAGTCCGTGATCCCCAGCTTCGGCCCGATTCGCATGCGTTCGTGCGTGTCGCGCACGTTCTCGCGGGTGACGGGATTGTCGGTGGCGTCGTAGCGCTTGAGCTGTGCGGTGTAGGCCTTTCCCGGGCTACGCCCCGAGAGCGCCGCCGACCGGCGAGCAGGCGATCAACTCCCCCAGCGCGTCCGCGCCGTGGACGCGGGCGGGGAGGGGGGCGTCGGCGGCGGCGATCGTGTCGAGCGTGCCGGGTGCAGTGGGATCGCCAGCGAGCGGGATGCGCTGGAGGAGGCGCTGGGTGGCTCGATGGGCGAGCGCGATCAGGTGGTCGTGCGGCATCTCACCCAGCGCGGCCTGGTGCTGCGGCCGCTCCAGCCCGGCGTTGAACGCCCGCTCGATCAGGAACCGGTCGCTGATCCGCTGCGCGGGGATACGGTGGCCGGCCGCGGCGCCGGGGGCGTAGAGCGTGGTGCCCAGTCCTGCGCGGTGCAGCCGCCACGCGACGTTCACCTCGTCGCCGTTCATCGATCGCCCGGGTGCGGGTCCGAACGCGGGGTCGAAGCCGCCGATCTCCAACAGGGCGCTGCGGCGGACGGCCCAGTTCGCTCCGTAGACGACGTCCGGCGGGACCGGCGAATGCTCGGCGTCGCCGAGGTCCAACACGCTCAGCAGGCACTCGAGGTCCCGCCCCGGCCAGCCCGGCTCGCGCTCAGGCGGCCACAGGGCGCAGATGGGCCCGCCGGCGTTCACCACACCGGGCCGCGCCAGCGCGTGCGCGATGTGCTCCAGCCAGCCCGGCGCGACGCGGGCGTCGTCATCGACATACACGAGCAGCTCGTGCCTCGCCGCTGCCGCGCCGGTGTTGCGGGCGCGGCAGAGCCCGGCCTCGGGCTCGTCCACCACGCGCACCACCTCCGGGAAGCGCTGTGTCAGCTCCGCCGCGACCTCAGGCGTCGCGTCGGTCGAGCCGTTGTCGACGATCAGGACGTCCTGGGCGCCGCCGGCGACGAGCAGGGCGACGCCGTCGGGCAGCTCGTCCGCTCGGTTCCTCGTGCAGATCAGGACGCTGGCGGGTGATGCCGGAAGGCGGCTGACGTGCGCGCCGGGGGCCAGCGCGATCCCGCCGCCGTGCTCCGCCGCCCATGCGGCCAGCTGCGTCTCGCGATGCCCCTCGCCGGCCGGCAGCTCCGGCAGCCCCGCAGCGAGCAGCTCGCGGGTCGTCGCGAGGCAGTCGAGCGGGAGCGCGGTGAGCGGCCGGCCGTCGCCGGCGGCGCGTGGCCACAGGCTTCCGTCTGCCGCGACGTGCAGGCCGTGGGCACCGGCGACGACCGGCGCCGCGAGCGCGGGGGCCGCCGAGCCGCCCACCGCCTCGACCAGCGGATCGAGGAAGCCCGCCGCCGGCAGCGCGAGCGGGGCGAGCGCGACCGCCACCGGGGCGCGGGTCGTCAGCGCCCCCAGCTGCCAGGCCGCCGAGCGGCCCAGCCGGCCGGCGGTGCGGACGATCCGCGCGCCGCTCGCACGCTGCAGCGCGGCCTCCAGCTCGGGACCAGGGTCCCCGGCCGCGACCACGAGCTCGACGTCGTCCGGCACGCCCGCGCGCGCGATCGCGTCGAGCTGCGCCGTGAAGGCGGCGGGATCGTCGGTGGCGTGGAGGAGCAGCGCGGCGCGGGGAGTCGGGCGGCGGCGGGCGCACGGGGGCGCGGCTGGCCGCGCCAGCTCGCGCCAGCGCGCCGGGTCGGCGTCGGCCGCGACGGTGCGCTCGGCGTCGGCCGGCGCCGGCTCCACCCGCACCGTCCTCTCCGGCATCGCCGCCTCCTCGCGCCACGGCGTCACCGCGACGTCCGGCACGTCCTGCGGATCCCGCCCGAGCCGCTCCAGCTCCCCGCCGGCCGCGACGAGGACGGTCTCCAGCGCCTCCGAGCCCGCGTCGTCCGGCACGGCGAGGACCAGAGAAACGGGGTCCTCGACGGCGAACGCGGACACGTAGCGCTCGAGCGCGGGCGCCAGCGCGGCGGCGGGCTCGCACGCGTCGACCTCCAGCACGAACGCGGTCCGTGCGACCCCCGCCAGCAGCTGCCGCAACGCCCGCAAGGCCGCCTTCGGCGACAGCGTCGCCTGGACGTGCTCCCGGCCCGCGGCCCCCACCCGCTCCCACAGCTCCCGATCCTCGTGCAGCGACACGACCGCGGCCGCGAACGCGTCCGCCGAATCCGCCACCAGGGCGTGCGTGCCGTCCACGAGCCCCATCCCCTCGGCGCCGATCGTCGTCGTCACGACCGGCAGCCCGTGGCTCAGCGCCTCGCCGATCTTCCCCTTCACGCCGGCGCCGTATCGCAGCGGCGCAATCGAGACCCGCGCGCGGTCGAGATACGGCGTGGTCGACTCGACCCAGCCGGTCACCTCGATCCCAGGCCCCGCCAGCGCGCGCACGGCCTCGGGCGGGTCGGTCCCGACGAGCGTCAGCGGGACGTCCGGCACCGCGGCCCGCATCAGCGGCCACACCTCGGCGCAGAACCAGCGCGCCGCGTCCACGTTCGGCGCGTGCGCGAAGTTCGCCACGAGCACGAGCCCGTCGCGCGCCTCGAAGCCCGGCCGGGCGCCGTCGCCCGCCGGCACCTCCGCGTGCACGTTGGAGACGACCGTCACCGGCACCTCGGGCGCCAGCTCGCGCAGCGCGGCGGCGTCGTCCGCCGACACGGCCACCAATGCGTCGGCCGCCGAGTACACCGCTCGCTCGCGCTCGCGCGTGCGCTCGGCGGCGGCCAGTGCGCGCGCGTCGCCCGTCAGCTCCGCGCCGCGCCGCTCGCGCACCCAGTGCACGTCGACCGTGTCGACCATCACCCGCGTCAGCGGCGAGCAGCGGCGCAGCAACGGCAGGTACTGCTCGGCCAGCTCGTAGAAGGACAGGAAGGCGACGTCGAAGCGCCCGCGCGCGCACAGCGCCGCGAAGTCCAGCTCGGGTCCGGCGACGTTGACGCCGCGCTCGCGCAGCTGGGCGCGGTCGAGCGGGAGCACCTCGATCCCCAGCGCGGCGAGCTGGGCGGTGTAGCGCTCCTGCCCGATCCCGCAACGTGCGAGGAACGTGATCGCGTGTCCCTCGCCGGCGAGCAGCTCGAGCAGGCGGAACAGGCGCAGAGAGCCGGAGTGGCGGTCGTGCAGTGGCAGCTCGGAGTGGACGACGAGAATGCGCAGGCGAGCGGCCGGGCTCTCGGACCCCATGGCCCGGTGATCGACGCCCCGGCGCAACGCTTGAACGCGCGTTCGCCGCGGTGGCGAATCGGGCGACGGGAAGGAATCCGGAACGTCGGCGTCCTTGGGGAATGACGCCGGCGAACGAAAGTTGTCATACGTCAGGCGTCATCGAAACAGTCCCCGCGAGAATGCCTCTTTCGCTCCGTGCCGTTGCGGGAGAGAGGCGACCGACCTGCGTTGTCACGAGCGCAGTGACCGGGGGGTCCGGCACGACGCCGGGCCCCCCGGCTTGGCTCCGGCGCGACTCGCCGCTTCAGCCGTCCCGCCGCGCGCCGATTGACGAGGGCGATGGCGCTGCCGGCCCCGTTCGAGGACTCTCCCGCCAACCGCGCGGCGCTCGTGCGTGCGCGCGATGCGATCGGGGCCGCGCGGGCCGGCTTCGAGGCGCTGGAGGCCGGCGCGCTGGCGGCGGAGGACCCGCTCGAGGCTGCCGCGCTCGCGCGGATCGCCTACACGTACGGGATGCTCGAGCATCCGGGCCTGCTCGCGAGCGGACCGCTGGAGCGGCTGCTGCACGGGCTGGGGCGGGAGCATGCGGGCGGCGCTGTCTTGCCGGGGGCGGGTGCCGGGGCCGCCGGTGCCCCGGGGCGCGAGCGCGTCCTGCACGTCGCGACCGTCGTCTACGAGACCGGCGGCCACGGCCGGGTCCTCGAGCGCTGGCTGGAGCGCGACGCGGTTCGCACGCCGACGGTCCTGCTGCTCAAGCACGACGAGCCGGTGCCGGACAGCCTGCGCCGCGCGGTCGCCGCCGCGGGCGGCGCCTTCGCGCCGTCGCTGCCGGCCGCCGCCGACCTGTTCACGAAAGCCCGCATGCTGCGGGCGCTCGCCGCCGCGCACGACCTCGTCGTGCTGCACGTCTCCAACCACGAGGTCGTGATCCCGCTCGCGTTCGCCGACCCGGACGGCCGCCCGCCGACGATCCTCTGCAACCACGCCTCGCACCAGCTGTGGACCGGGATCGGCTGCGCGGACGTCGTCGCGAGCCTCAACGACTTCGACGCGGCGTGCGGCGTCGCGCGCCGCGGCGTCGCGCCCGCGCGCAGCCTCGTGCTGCGTGCGCCCGCCGCGCCGCGCGCGCTGCCGTCGCGCGAGCAGGCGCGCCGCGCGCTCGGGCTCGACCCGGACGCGCCGGTCGTCCTCACGATCGCCTCGCCCTACAAGCTGCGCGCGGTGCTGGAGCCGTCCTGGGGCGACCTCGCCGCGGCCGTGCTCGATGCCGCGCCGGACGCGACGCTGCTGCTCGTCGGGCCGTCGCCGGAGGACCCGGTCGCGCCGCCCGCGGCGGCCGGGCGCGTGCGCGCGCTCGGGCGCCTCGCGGACGTCGGCCCGCAGCTCGCCGCCGCCGACCTGCTGCTCGACTCGTGGCCGGTCACCGGCGGGACGACCGCGCTCGACGCCGGCGCCGCCGGCGTCCCCGTGCTCGCTTTGGGGAACCCGCCGCCGGAGATGGTCGGCGCGCCGGACGACCTGCTCGGCGGCTTCGTCGCGCGGGCGGCGAGCGTGGGAGAGCTGGGGGAGCGGGCGGCGGCGCTGCTGGCGGACCCGGCCGAGCGCGCGCGGCTCGCGGCCGCCGCGGCCGACGTCGTCGCGCAGCGCCACGGGGACGGCTGGGCGGCGGAGATGGAAGCCGTCGTCGTCGCCGTGCGCGAGCACCACGGCGCCGCCGCGCCGCCGGCGGAGGACGCCGCGCTCGGCAACCCCGCCGCGACCCGCGCGGCCGCGGGCCCGGGCGTGCCGGCCGGCCCGCCGCTCGCAGGCGATCCCGCCGCCTGGGAGGCCGTCATCCAGCTCGTGCGCGACGGCCACGAGCAGGGCTGCACGCCCGAGCTGGCCTACGCCTGGAACGTCCCCGAGCTGCCGCCCGCCCGCCGCCCCCGCACCGGCGCCGAGGTCGTCGAGCGCGTCGCCGCGCTGCGCGCCCAGGCCGCGCCCGCCGCCTCCCTCACCCGCACTTCGAGCTGGTCGCGTCGCTGAAGCGCTTGACCGACGTCACGACGTCGGTCGCGTCGCCGGCGATCGTGGCGAGCTGCGACGTGGAGGGGCTGGAGGGGAGCGCGTCGACCGCGTCGACGAGCGCGTTGACCGACGACTGGACCGCGCTCGACTCGCTCGGGAAGTCGCTCTTGGCCGAGGACACGAGCGCGTTCGCGTCGTCCTGGATCGTCTGCAGCTGCACCTTGAGCCCGCTGACGCCGCCGGTGACCGCGCTCGGGAGCGCCTTGACGTCGCTCTCGAGCTTGCTGCGGTCCGAGCAGTAGGCGGGCTTGCCGCTGTCGCCGCAGCCGACGGCCCCGACGGCGAGCGCGACGGTCGCGAGCGGCACGACGAGCAGGGCGTGGCGGCGGGCGCGGGGGATCACTCGCTCGGGGGATCCCCGTCCAGGTAGCGCTTGAACCCTTCCCGCCAGCTTGGCACGCGCGGCGCCCAGCCCAGCTCGCGCTTGGCCTTCGCGTTCGCGGCGCCGCGCAGCGTCGTCGCGGCGGCCACCACGTAAGCGCCCGCGAGGAAGCGCGCGATCCACGCCGGCAGCGGGAACGGCCGCTTCGCGCCGAGCGCCGCCGCGTACGCCGGCAGCCACTCGCGCGCCGGCGCGGGCTCGTCGTCGACGACGTTGTAGACGCCGGGCGCGCCGCGCTCCACGGCCGCGACGGTCGCGGCCGCCGCGTCGGCGATGTGGACGTAGGAGGACACGCCCGCGCCGCCGCCCACCAGCGGGAAGCGCCGCGCGCGGACCTGCTCGGCGATCGAGCCGCCGGGCGCGTAGTAGGTCCCCGGGCCGTAGAAGAAGCCGTAGCGCAGCACGACGCCCTCGATCCCCTCGGTGCCGGTGACCTTGCGCTCGTTCTCCGCCAGCACGTTCACCGAGCGGCCGAACGGCGCCGGCGCGTCGGTCCACGCGCGCGCGTCCTCGTCCTTGACCCAGTCGCCCTCGGGCGCGTAGAGGAACGCGATCGACTGGATCACGTAACGTCGAACGCCGTGCTCGACGGCCGCCGCCAGCAGCGCGGCCGTGCCCTCGCTGCGGATGCGGTCGTTGGCGTCGTAGATGTCGGATCGGCGGACGTCGAAGTTCTGCGGCAGGCTCGTCAGCTCGTCGATCACGACCTCAGGGTGCGCGCTCGCGACCGCGTCGCGCGCCTGCGCGGGGTCGAGCAGGTCGCAGACGATCGTCTCGGCGCCGGCCGCGCGCAGCGCGGCGGCGCGCTCCTCGCGGCGGGTCGTGCCGGTCACCTCGTGGCCGGCGCGCAGCAGCAGCGGGATCAGCGGCCGGCCGATCGCGCCCGACGCGCCTGCGACGAGGACCCTCATCGCGCCGCCTCCACGGCCCGCAGCTGCGCCGCCAGCAGCACCGCCGTGAACAGCGCCAGCAGCGTGAGCGAGATCGCGTCCGTCGCGCCGGCGTTCGAGCCGGCGTGCGCGTGGTTGACGTCGATCCAGTGGTTGAGCGCGTGCAGCGCGGTCGCGCCGAGCGCGGCCGCCAGCGCCCCGGCGCGCAGCGCCGGCCAGCGCACGGCGGCGGCGAGCGCGAGCCCGATCCCGCCCTCGAACGCGGCCGCGTCGCCGAGGAAGTGGCCGTTGTAGGTCCCGAACGGGCCGATCTGGTGAAAGAACGAGTGCGGCGCGACGGCGATCCAGATCGCCGGGCCGAGGTTCAGCAGCGCGAGCAGCGCGATCCCGGCGGGAACGTATGTCCCGGCGCGGGCGATGGTGGAGGAGGACATCCCTGCACCGTACGGCGTCGCACCGGCTTCCGGCAAGCGGTCACCGGCGGCGGTCGCGAAGCGGCTCCCTACGCGCCGCGCCGCGCGACGAGCGCGATGTTCGCCAGCTCGCGCGGGTCGAGCTGCTCGGAGACCGCGAACAGCGCGTCGATCAGCTGCGGTGGCCAGTCGAGCATCATGCCGTTCGGCACGACCTTGAGGAACCAGCCGATCGCCTCGTGCGTCTTGAAACCGGCGCCGGCGAGGTCGGCGCGCAGCTCCTCCAGCGTGTAGACGCGGCGGTGGCCGACGACGCGGTCGCGCGGCGAGAGGTCGTCGAGCTTGTCCTGGATCCCCATCAGCACGGCGAGGCGGCGGTGCAGCGAGGCGGCGTTGGGGACGATCGCGATCAGCGTGCCGCCGGGGCGCAGCCAGCCGCGCAGGTGCTCCAGCAGCGCGCGCGGGTCGTCGACGTGCTCGAAGACGTGGGCGGCGAGCAGCGTGTCGACGGGATGCGGGGGCGTGAAGGACTCGAACATCCCCTCGTGGACGGTGAGGCCGGGGTGGCGGCGGCGCGCCTCCTCGGCGAGCAGCGGCGAGCCCTCGACGACGGCCGTCTCGAGGCCCGCTTCCAGCAGGCCGGCGGTCATCTGGCCGGTGCCGAAGCCGAGCTCGAGGATGCTGCCGTGCAGGAAGGGGGCGAGTCGCGCCAGGCTGAGCTGCTGCTGGCGCTCCTCGAGGTCGAGGTCGGCGGCGGTGCGGCCGAGGTAGTAGTCGCGCGCGTAGCCGTCCAGCTCGGCGACGGTCGTGCTCATCGCTGGAGCGTCTCCGCTGCGCGCAGGCCTTGGACGATCTGCTCGTTGAGGCTGTCGGCGCCGGGCTCGAGCGCGCCGCCGAGCAGGTGGGCGTGCAGCTCGCGCGCGTGCAGCTCCGCGGTCGCCGCGGCGAGCCGCGCGCGGGTCTGCGCGCTGGGGATCGGCAGCGTCGCCATCGCGCCCTGGTGGATCGGTTGCGGGTCGCCGCCCTTGAGCAGGCCGGTCGCCTGCAGGCCGGCGATCGCGTCGCGCGCGGCGGTCTCCTCCGGCTGGTCGTGGCGCAGCTCGACGGCGAGCAGCTTGCGGGCCGGGTCGGGGGTCGTGGAGCCGCTGCTGACGCGGGCGACCGGGTTGTCGGGATCGAGCACGTGGACGAGGTCGACGCCGTCGGGCAGCGCGCTCGCGTCGGCCTCGATCCAGGCGATGACGGTGCGGACCCGCTCGACCGCCGCCTCGATCCCTGCGGCCTTGAGCAACTCGGCCGCGGGGACGCCGAGCGCGGGGTTGTGAGCGTCCTCGACGTGGCCGCCGTCGAAGGCGAGGCGGAGGCGCGCGCCGCCGTTCGCGCCGCGGGTACGCGCCGTGCGGTCGCCGTGTGCGCGATCGTCGCGCGAGGCGGCGCCGGCCGGGCCACCGCCGCGCGACTCGATCCGCTGCAGCGCGCCGACCGGCACGCGCTCGACGCTCGCGTGCCCCGCGATCCGCCGCTCGAGCGCCTCGATCAGGCCGCCGACGCCGCCCGGGTCCAGCTCGTGGAACGTGCGGCGCGGCGCAAATGCCACCGGCTCGCCCGCGAACGCCTCGCGCACGGTGCGCGGCCAGAACAGCGGCAGCCACGCCTTGCGCCGCCAGGCGGCGAGGATCGTCTGCGCGCCGCCGGGGACGAACTTGGCCGCGAGCGGCTCGATCAGGCGTGCGTGGAAGGCGGCGCCGTGGTTGGCGAGCGACGCGTCCGCGAGCGTGCGGTCGCCGAGCGGGTCGGCCGCGCCGGGCGCGCGCCCGTCCGTGGCAGCCGCCGGTGCGTCTCCCGCGCCCGGCACGCGCGAGGCCAGCAGGCCGGCGGCGCCGAGCCGCTCTTCCGCCGCGCCCGCCTGCTCCGCGATCTCGGCCCGCTCGGCGGCCGGCAGCGCGGCGGCGAGCGCCGTGAGGTCGACCGTGAACAGGTAGTCGTCGAGCAGCGCGCCGTCGAGCACGACCCGCGGCGGGGCGATCTCGCGCAGGCGCTCGCCGCACAGCTCCTCGGTCCAGCTCCGGATCAGGCGCGCGTACGGGCGGTGGCCGCTCGTGCCGGGCTCGTAGGCGTCCAGCGGCGGCGGGACCGGGTCGTCCTCGTAGCCAAGCTCCAGCAGTCGCACGCCGAGCTGGAGCGTGCGCCCGTCGCGCGGGATCGGCGCGAACCCGCGCCCGACGCCGCGCTCCGGCGCCAGCCAGCGCACCGGCACGCCCGCGGCCCCGAGCGCGTCGGCGCACACGAGCGCGGCCGGCGTGCCGCCGACGACGACGCGCGGCGTGCGACCCCCGTCCGCGGAGCGGTCCGCGCGGCTGCTTTCGTCCGGCGAGGCCTGCGGACGCGACGTGCGGCCGCGTCCGCGTGCGGGCCGGCTGGCGTCGCCGGCGGGCGCGCCGCTCCGGCTGTCCGCTCGCTCAGGCATCGCCGGCTCCCAGCGCGAGGTACGTCATTGCGCAGTGGTCGGGCAGGTGGCGGGCGGCGCGCTCGAAGCCGTCGAGCACGGCCGGGTCGAGCGCGGCCATCTGCGCGTTCGGCAACGGCTTGAGCAGGATCCCGCCGCGCTCGCGCACGTACAGCCCGGCGCCGCGTGCCAGCTCGCTCAGCGCGTCCGCGTCGAGCACGCGGCGCGTGCCGAAGCGTGCGCCGCGCTCGGACAGCTCCTCCAGCGACTCGATCAGTCCCATCTCCAGCGCGACGATGCGGTGCAGCGAGCGCGGGTTCGGCAGCGTGACGTGGATCCGGCCGCCGGGCGACAGCCAGCCGCGCGCCCGCGCGAGCAACGCGCCCGGGTCGCCGACCTCGTGCAGCAGGTTCGCGGCGACGACGTGGTCGAAGCGGCCGGCCGGCTCGTGCTGCTCGACGTCCGCGAGCACGGCGGTCACGCCGAGCAGCCGCCGCGCGCGCAGGCGCTCGAGGTAGGGCGCGCAGCGGTCGACCGCGACCAGCTCGCCCGCGAGCTGCGCCAGCTGCGCGGTCATCAGCCCGGTCGCGCAGCCCAGCTCCAGCACGCGCGCGCCGGGCGTGACGCCCGCGACGATCCGCCGGCCGGTCGCGCGCGTGTAGCGCGCGTCGAAGTCGGCGTCCGGGTCGTACGCGGCGCTGTAGTCGAGCGTCGCGGTGGGGATCGAGGCGCTCACCGCCCCAGCTCCCCGCGCAGCACGAGCCGCACCTGCGCGCTCGCGCCCACGCTGTGCTTGAACTGGATCAGGCCGTCGTTGGGGACGCGGCGGCCTTGGTCGCCGGGCAGCGTCGAGGTCCCCAGGTCGAGCAGCTCGACCCCCTCGGCCAGCGCGCGCGCGACGACCTCGTAGGCGAGCCGGTTCATCGGCGAGCGCTCGAGCGCGTGGCCCGCGTCGCCCCAGGCGACGACCAGCTCGACGCGCGGGCGGACGCGGTAGGTCAGCGCGGCGGCGACCGGGCGCCCGGCGTGGCGCAGCGCGAGCAGGCGGATCTCATGCGGGAAGGCGCGGCGGGCGCGCCCGGCGTACGCGCGGTCGATCGACAGCTCGCGGCCCTTGGTGGCGCGGTTGGCGGCCAGCAGCGCGAAGCCCTCGTCCCAGGCGGCGGCGTCCTCGCCCGCCTCGTCGACCGCCCACGGCTCGCCGGCCGCGTGGCGCAGCGCGCGGCGAGCGGGGGAGCGCAGCGCGGCGGCGTAGTCCTCCGGCGTCGCGAAGCGCGTGAGATCGAGGTGGAAGGAGAGGTCCGCCTCCGCGACCGCGAAGCCGCGGTTGAGCAGCGCGAAGACGACGGTCTCCTGCGCGGCGTGGTGGCGCGCGGGCGGGCAGCGGATCACCGCCTCGCGCACCCCGCGTCCGGCAAGCTGTGCCAGCACGTCGTCGACCAGCGCCCCCACGCCCGCTGGCGTCTCGCGCTCGCGCACAAGGTCGATCCCGCCGAACGGCGCCCGGTGGCCGGACACGAACCGCGCGCCGTCGTCCAGCAGCGCGCCCCCCAGCGCCCCGACCGTCCGCTCTCCGTCGCCGCCCGCGAGCAGCACCCCCTCGACCCCGTTCAGCGCATGGAAGCGCGGGTCGTTGAACAACGACGGCACGACGGCCGCCGCCGTCTTGGGCGTCGCGAGCTGCGCGGTGCTCACCCCCCGGTGATCGGTCCCGGGTAACGCTCCTTGAACAGCCAGGGGACCAGGCCCTTGTGGCTGTCCGAATCCTCGATGTTGAGCTCATGCTCGGAGCGCTCGATCACGAACGCCTCGAAGAGCGGCATCGTGAAAGCGATCCGGCCACGCTCGGGCGCCCACAGCAGCCCCTTCGAGATGAGCCGGTCGCGCACGGGCGCCGCGCGGGTGGTGTCCTTGAAGTTGGCGGCCGCGGCAGCGTCCGCCGACGAGCACTCGTTGCCGAGGGTCGCGATCGCCAGCAGATAGTCGCGCTCGCGCGGCGTCGCGCGCTGCCATCGTGCGAGGAACAGCTCTCGCGAGAGATCGTCGAACGCATCTTCCTCGGCTGCGATCGCGTCGGCGAGCGCGATGCGGTCCCCCTCGGCGTGGTTCCACGCGTGCTTGCCGACCGCCTGCAGAAGCATCGGGAAGCCCGCCGCGAACTCGACGATGCGCTCCACCGCCTCGTCGTCGAACGTCGGGGCGTCGTCGCCGAGGACCATCCGCGGCGGCTCGACGATCGCCTCGCGTGCGGCCGGCGCTGGCAGGAGCCCGATCTGGGGGAAGCCAAACAGCCGCTCGGCGTACGACTTCGCCTCCGCGAGCAGACCTGGCAGCGTGGGCAGGCCGGCACCCACCAACGCGACCGGCAGCTCCTCCTGGCTGACGCGATGGATCGCTGCGCACAGGGCGGCGAGCCCTTCCCGGTCCAGCTCCTGCAGTTCGTCGACGAAGAACGCGATGCCGGTCCCCTGCTCGCGTGCGAGCTCGCCGATCCGCGAGAGCAGGACACCGAGATCCGCCTCGAGCGAACGCCCGACGGTCAGCAGCATCGCCGGATCGACGTCGGACTGAATCTCCGGCGCGGTGACCGCCCGCAGGGCGTGGACCACGGTCATCGTTCGCTTGAAGGCGCCGAGCGCGCGCTCGCGGACGCTGAGTCCCGCCAGCTGCTCGAGCGCCGCCGTCGTGAACGTGTCGCGCAGGTCGCTGCCGGCGCGCGCCTCGGTGAACGCCACGCGCCAGTCGGCTTGGCGTGCGCGGGCTGCCATCTCGCGCAGCAACACGGTCTTTCCCATGCCGCGCAGTCCGCACAGGACCATGCTCCGGTCGGGCAGGCCGTTCGCGAGCCGTCTGAGGAGGACGGCGAACGACTCGAGCTCCTGCTCGCGCCCGGCAAGCGCCCGAGGCTGGGTTCCGGCCCCTGGGGTATAGGGATTCGTCGCGGGATCCATACGGGAGTATCGACCTTATAAGACTTGGTCCATTATAGAAGGCATCTTTACTTATAAGGATATTGCCACTCGCGCCCGACGGCGGGCCTACGAGGCGACGGAGGCCGGGGCTCGCGCGAGGCGGGCGGCGAGCCCGGGGTCGTCGAGCGCGAGGACCTCGCCGCCGGTCGCGCGAGCGAGGCGCTCGTGGCCGCTGCAGGCGAGGTGGAGCGGGACGTAGAGCGGGATCGCGGCGTGCAGGGCGGCGTCGCGGTCGGCGGTGAGCGGCTCGATCAGGACGTTGACGTCGGCGCAGGCGTCGAGGTCGGCGCCGGCTTGCGCGGTGGCTTGGAGGACGCGCTGCTCCAGCTCCTCGGGCGCACCGTCCGCGGCCGGGTCGGCGAGCAGGTAGAGGCAGGCGCTCGCGTCGCGGGTCGTGTGCGCGCACCACTGCGCGAGCAGCTCCGGCAGGCGGTCCGCGCCGCGCCATGCGGGCGTCGCGAGCACGCGCACCTCCGCGTCCTCCTCCAGCTCGCGCGGCGTCGCGCAGGCGGGATCGGTGATGCGCGGCGGGCGGTTGGCGAGCGCGGCGAGGCGAGCCGCGAGCGCGTCGAGGCCGGCCGCGGCAATGCTCGTGACGACCACGCGTGCGGCCCCGATCCCCGCCTCGACGGCGGCCGCGCGCGCGTCCTCGTCGGGCACCCACAGCTCGTCGGCGTGCGGCGCGAGCGCGGCGAGCGCGTCGGGCGCCAGCCGGTCGGCCGCCTGCTCGGCCGGCTGGACGATCACGAGCCGGCCGGCGGCCGCCGGCCGCGGGTCCGGCGGCCACTGCGTGCGGACCTCGACGTGCGCGACGTGGGGGAGCGGGGCGTCGCCGGTCGCGACGCCGGTCGCCGTGCGCGCGAGGCGCTGAGTCGGCCCGGCGAGCAGCGGCGGCAGCGCCTCGTCGAGCGCGCACGGCTCGGGGCCCTCGCGCCACAGGACCGTGACCTGCTCGGGGGCGAGCGGGGAGGGCGGCACGGCCTTCCACGCGGCCTCGTAGCGCGTCTCCAGCTCGTCCACGTACGCCGCGAACGCACGCGGCGCTTCGATCCCCGCCTGCAGCCGCTCCAGCAGCCCGGGCTCGCTCGCGAGCCGCTCCAGCGCCTCCGCCAGCGCCCCCACGTCGAGCCCGTCGAACACGAGCCCGTCGATCCCGTCGCGCACCGCCTCGGCCAGCCCGCCGAGCCGCGGCACGATGAGCGGCACCCGGCCGGCGAGGCACTCGGCCGCCACCAGCGGCGCGCAGTCCCACCACACCGACGGCAGCGCGACCGCGTCGACGCCCGCCAGCACGCGATCCATCTCGCTCGCGTGGAACTCGCCGCACAGCTCCGTCAAGCCCTTGCGGTCGCGCGCGAGCAGCTCGTCGCGGTACTCGGCCGGGACCTTGCCGTGGATCTGCACGCGGATCGGCGCGCGCACGCGCTGGGCCGCCTCGACGAGCAGCTGTGGGCCCTTCAGCGGATACGCGGAGCCGACGAAGCCGACCGTCAGCGGCGCGGGCTCGCCGGTCGCGGCCGTGCCGGCCGCGACCCGCCCCGACACCCGCTCGCGTCCCAGCCGCTCCCAGATCTCCGTGTCGTGCGGCATCCCCTGGCGCACGACCTCGACCAGCTCGGCCGGGTAGCCGGCGCCGAGCAGCGTGTGACGCACCGCGGCGGACACCGCCAGCACGCTCGTCACCCCGCGCGCCACGCGCGCGCGGATCTCGCCGAGCCGTCGCCGGTACTCGTCGGCCGCCGCGGGCCGCTCGCAGCAGCTTGCGCAGCGCGCCCCGTCGCCGGGGCCGGCGCAGATCGTCGCGGCGCCCGTCTGCAGGTACGCGCGCGGGCACGCGAGCCAGTAGTTGTGGGTCGAGAAGAAGCTGGGGATCCCGCGCGCTGCCGTCTGGTCGATCAGCGCCGCGCCGAGGTTGTGGAGGTTGTGGAAGTGCACGACGTCGGGCCGGATCCGGTCGAGCGCGGCGGCGTAGGCGGCCGTGATCGGCGGATCGTCGAGCTCGCGCAGCGGCGCCTGCTTGTCCCACAGGCCGTGGCGGCGGTTGTGGACGGCGAGCAGGCGCACGCCGTCCTCTTCGAATTCATCGACGTGGTAGGGCGGCTCGTCGGGCGCCAGCTCGACGGCGGCGTGAAAGACGGTCACGTCCCACCCGCGCCGCGCGAGCTCCTTCGCGGTCAGGCGCGGGACGATCGTGCCGCCGCCGGAGTCGTTGAAGCCGAACGCGGTCATCAGGAGGCGGCCGCGGGCACGGTCGCCGGACGCGGCGCGCGGCGTCGCCCGGCGCGACCGCCCGGCGCGGTCGGACGCGGCTCGCGGCGTGCCCGCGGACGCGTCGCCGCTCCCGCCGGCGGCAGGCGTCGCGACCGCCGCCGCGCGCGCCCGCATCCGCGCGGCCAGCCGCGGCAGCGGCAGCGCGCGCGCCTCGAGCGCGTCCGCCAGCCGCTCCAGCGCCTGGCGCTCGGCGTCCGCCGGGTCGAGCACGGCCCAGTCCAGCTCCGGAACCAGCTCGCGCAGCTCGAACAGCTCGTCGATCGCGAGCTGGAGCGCTCGCTCGACGTCCGCGATCTCCTGCGCGCGCGCCGACTCGTCGGACGTGTTCTCGCCGTGGCGGCGGAAGCCGATCAGCGGCCCGCCCGCGACGTGGCGGAAGCGCAAGCCGGCGGCCGTCGCGCGCAGCCAGAAGTGCAGGTCCTGCGCGATCGGATACGACGCGTCGTAGCCGCCGACCGCCTCGTATACGCGCCGGTGGACCATGCGCGTCGGGTCGACGAGGTAGTTGTGCCTGCGCACGAACGCCCGCAGGAGCGCGGCGGGCGTGAAGTCGGCGCTGTCCCAGCGTCCGGTGACGGCGCCGCCGGCGTCGATCACGAGCGCGTCGCCGTGCACGACGCCGGTGTCCGGATGGCGGTCGAAGATCGCGACCTGGCGCGCGAGGCGGTCCGGCAGGCAGACGTCGTCGTCGCCGAGCATCGCGATCAGCTCGCCGCGCCCCTCGTGCCAGATCGTGTCGTAGGCGGCCGCGATCCCGCGGTTCTCGGGGTGGCGCACGACCCGCAGCCGCGGCTCGCCGGCGAAGCGGTCGAGCACCGCGTCGATCGCCGGGTTCGTCGACCCGTCGCACACGACGAGCAGCTCGAAGTCCTCGAAGCCCTCCTGCTCCAGCCCGCTGCGGATCGCCTGCGCCAGATACGCATCGCGCTCGTACGTCGCGATCCCGAGCGTGACGCGCGGGCGTGAGGCCGGGGCCGTGGGCGAGGGCATCGCCACGGTGATCGGCCGGCGCGATGGCGCGTTGAGCGCAGCTGGGCACCGGCGCACGCGGCCGCCGCCGGATAGCATCGCGCCGTCGATGCCGACCACCCTGCATCTCCTCCGGTACGAGTACGTGCCCGACATGGCGATACGCCGTGCGCCGCACCGCGACGCGCATCTTGCGCTGATCGCCGCCTACCACGCCGACGGTCGGCTCGCGATCGCCGGCGGCGTGGGAAACCCGGTCCACGGCGGGCTGCTCGCGTTCCGCGACGCCGCGGCCGCAGAGGCGTTCGCAGCCGAGGACCCGTATCGCTCGGCCGGGCTGATCGTCGCCAGCGCCGTCGAGCCGTGGGCCGTGGTGACCTGAGCTACGGCAGCCGCCCCGCCCAGCGTGCCGACGCGGCCGCGGCGCCGAGCAGCAGCACGAGCCCGCCGATCGCGAACGAGGCGGTCACCTCGCGGTGCTGCTTTCTCGATCCCAGCTGGGAGCCGAGCGTCTGGTAGATCGTCGAGAGCTGCTGGTCGTCCTGGGCGGTGAAGGCGCGCCCGCCGGAGGCGGTCGAGATCCGTCTCATCGTCAGCGGGTCGGGCGGGACCGACAGCAGCGGCGGTCCGAACCCCGGGTTCGGCACGGTCGCGTCTCTCGTGCCGAGCGCGATCGTGTAGATCGGGATCTTCAGCTGCCCGGCCTGGTGGGCGACTTCGATCGGGTCGCGCCCGACCGTCGTCGCGCCGTCGGACAGCAGCAGGATCGCCGACGGCGGGCGCTTGCCGTCGTTGCCTCTCGGCTCGCGTTGGAGCAGGTCGACGGCGACTTGCAGCGCGTCGCCGGTCGCGGTGCCGCCGTCGGCCAGCTGCGCGTCGAGCATCCGGCGCACGAGCGCATGGTCGGTCGTCGGCGCCTGCGTCTGGTCGGGCACGTCGGAGAAGGTCGTGATCCCGATGCGCACCGGTCTCGGCAGCTGGCCGAGGAACGTGTGCGCCGCGCGCTTGGCGGCGTCGAGCCGGCTCGGCTTGACGTCGGTCGCCATCATCGAGCGCGAGTGGTCGGTCACGAGCATGATCGACGCGCGCTCGACCGGCACCGCGATCGTCTTCTGCGGCCGCGCGAGCGCGAGCGCGAGCGCCGCGATCGCCGCCAGCAGCAGCGCGATCGGCAGGTACCGCCGCCACGGCGGCGTGCCGCCGGCCGCGGCCTTCAGCGACGCGACGCCGGTGAAGCGCACCGCGTAGCGCCGCGCCCGCCGCCGGCTCGCGACCTGCGCCGCCAACCCCGCCGGGATCAGCAGCAGCGTCAAGAGAAACATGGGAGCGGCGAAGCTCACCGCAGCCTCCGGCCCAGCTCGCCCAACCAATCACCGGCGGTCGACAGCCTCACCTGCTCGATCTCCAGCCGCCGCAGCTCGCGCGCGACCGTCTCGCGGCGCTCGGCCTCGATCGCGGCGAAGCGCTCGCGCACGCGCCGGCGCGAGGTGTCGACCTCGACGCGCTCGCCCGTCTCCGGATCCACCAGCGCGAGCCGCCCGACCGCGGGCACGCTCGCCTCGCGCGGGTCGCTCACCTCGATCGCGAGCACCGAGTGGCGCGCGGCGACGGCGCCGAGCGGCCGCGTCCAGCCGTCCTGCTCGCGGAAGTCGGAGATCACGACGACCAGGCCCGGCTGCGTCGCCGCGCGCCGCACGCGCGCCAGCGCGCCCGCCAGCGCGTCGCGCGAGCCGATCCCGTCGCGCGCGACGCCGTCCGCGAGCGCGCGTCTCAGCGCGACGACGCCCGGCTTCGAGGCGCGCGGCGGCAGCAGGTGCGGGCGCCCGGCGCCGAAGCGCATCAGCGCGACGCGGCCGGCGCGCCGCACCGCGAGGCGCCCGAGCACGAACGCGGCCCCCTCGGCCACGTCCCACTTGAGCCGCTGCGCGGTCCCGAACGCCATCGAGGGCGAGACGTCGAGCACGATCCAGGTCGTCAGCGTGCGCTCGGGGACGTGCAGGCGCACGTGCGGGATCCCGGTGCGCGCGGTCGCGGCCGGGTCGATCTGGCGCACGTCGTCGCCGTAGTCGTAGGGGCGCAGCTGCGCCAGCTCGGTCCCGCTGCCGAGCCCGGCCGCGCGCCGGTCGCCCGGCAGCGCGCCGGACGCGCGTCGCGCGATCACGAGGTCGAGCGAGGACAGCAGCCCGGGCGGCATCGGCCCCGGCCCCTGGCGGGCATGCGGAGGCCTGAGCGGCGACGGCGACGACATCGCTACGCGGCGGCGATCCGCGTCTGAATGTGGTCTGCCGGCGGCTCGTCGACCGCGTCGAGCACACGCTCGAGCACGTCGTCGGCGGTCACGTCCTCGGTCAGCGCGTCGTAGGAGAGCACGAGCCGGTGGCGCAGCACGTCGGGCGCGAGGTCGCGCACGTCGGTCGCGGCGACGTAGCCGCGCCCGCGCAGCAGCGCCAGCGCGCGCGCCGCCTGCACGAGCCCGATCGGGCCGCGCGGCGAGGCGCCGAACTCGATGAACGGCGCGACCTCCTGCAGGTCGTATCTCTCCGGCCGGCGCGTGGCATCGGCCAAAGCGACCGCGTAGGCGATCACCTCGCGGTCGACGAGCACGTCCTGCGCGGCGCGCGCGAAGCGCTCCAGGTCGGCCAGGGTCAGCCGCTCGCGCGCGACCGGCGGCGCGCCCAGCGAGCGGTCGACCACCGCCGCCTCCTCGCCTGTCGTCGGGTAGTCGACGACGACCTTCATCAGGAAGCGGTCGACCTGCGCCTCGGGCAGCGGATAGGTGCCCTCGTGCTCGATCGGGTTCTGCGTCGCCATCACGAGGAACGGCCGCGGGACCGGGAACGTCTCGCCGCCGATCGTCACCTGCTGCTCCTGCATCACCTCCAGCAGCGCCGACTGCACCTTCGCGGGCGCGCGGTTGATCTCGTCCGCGAGCAGGAAGTTCCCGAACACCGGGCCCAGCTCGGTCTCGAAGCGGCCCGTGTCGGGGCGGTAGATGCGCGTGCCGACGAGGTCGGCGGGCACGAGGTCGGGCGTGAACTGGATCCGCTTGAACGTGCCGCCGAGCACCTGCGCGAGCGTCTTGACGGTCAGCGTCTTGGCGAGGCCGGGCACGCCCTCCAGCAGCACGTGCCCGCCGGCCAGCAGCGACACGAGCAGCCGCTCGAGCATCGCGTCCTGCCCGACGATCACGCGCTTGATCTCGTGCAGCGTCTCCTCGAGCCCTTCGCGCGGATCCTCTCTGCGCGCGATCGGGTCGTCGTGTCGGTCGGTGGTCACGGGATGGGCTCCTTTCGCATCTGTCTAGATCAGTCGGCCGAACCAGCCGAGCGAGGCGCCGGCGCCGAGCACGAGCAGCGCCAGCGCGCCGCCCGCGAACGCCGCCGTCACCTGCCGGTGGGCCTTGCGGTGGCCGAGCTGCGCGCCCAGCCGCTCGTAGACGGTCTTCAGGCCGGTCGCGTCGGACGCCGTGAACGTCCGCGCGCCGGACGCCCGCGCGATGCGGGACAGCGACCCGGGGTCGGGCGGGACGCGCACGACGTGCGCGATGCCGCGGCGGTCGAGCGCGCGGATCGTGCCGCCGAACGTGCCGAGCGCCACGGTGTAGACGGGGATGTGCAGCCGCTTGGCGGTCTGCGCCGCTTCGACGGGGTCGCGCCCGGTCGTCGCCGAGCCGTCGGATATCAGGACGATCGCGCCCGGCGGGCGGTGGCCGCCCTGACCCGGCACGGCCTGCAGCGCGCCGACCGCGGCGGCGATCGCGTCGCCGGTCGCGGTGCCGCCGCTGATCGCCATCTGGTCGATCGCCGCGCGCGCCGCGCCGCGGTCGCGCGTCGGCTCCTGCAGCACTGTCGCGTGCTGGTTGAACTCGAGCACGCCGACCTCGACGTTGCCCGGCACCCGCCCGAGGAAGGCGCGCGCCGCGCGCTTGGCGGCGATCAGCCGGCTCGGCGCGACGTCGACCGCCTGCATCGAGCCGGACACGTCGGTCGCGAGCATGATCGCGGCGCGCTTGACCGGCACCGCGACCGTGCGCTGCGGCCGCGCGGCCGCCAGCACGAGCAGCGCGAGCGCGAGCGCGAACGCGAGCATCGGCAGGTGCCGGCGCCAGCGCGGCCGGCGCGGCGCGACCGACGGCTGCAGGCGCGGCGCGGCGAACGCGGCCGCGGCCGCGCGCCGGTCGCGCTGCAGCTGCGCGTAGAGGACGAGCAGCACCGGCAGCGCGAGCAGCGCGAGCAGGACGAGCGGCGCCGCGAACGTCACGGCGTCTTCTTGGGCTGCGTCCCGAGCTTGACGTGGAGCGTGACCGTCTGCCCGCCGCGCTGCACGACGACGGCGACCGTGTCCCCGGGGGCGTGGGAGCTGATCCCGCTCGCGACGTCTTCGGGGCTCTGGACCGGCTGGTCGCCGACACGCTTGATGACGTCGCCTGTCTTGATTCCGGCCTTCGCGGCCGGGCTGCCCGCGATCACCTTCGCGACGTGCGCGCCATCGGGGCTCGCCGGCGACCCCGCGTTGTTGAGCACGCCGAGCCACGGGTGGCGGACCGTGTCACCGTGCTCGAGCACCGGCACGACGCTGCGCACGGTGTTCGAGGGGATCGCGAAGCCGATGCCGATGTTGCCCGGCACGCCGGCGGTCGCGATCTGCGAGTTGACGCCGATCACGTGGCCGGCGTCGTCGAGCAGCGGCCCGCCCGAGTTGCCGGGGTTGATCGGCGCGTCGGTCTGGATCACCTTGTCGATCGAGAAGCCGTTCGGGGACTGGATCGAGCGCCCGAGGCCGGAGACGATCCCCTCGGTTGCGGTGCGGTCGAGCCCGAACGGGTTGCCGATCGCGATCGCCGTGTCGCCGACCTGCACCGAGCGCGAGTCGGCGAACTGCAGCGGCTTGGCTCCCTTCGGTATCTGCGACGGGTCGACGCTGACGACCGCGAGGTCCGACGACGGGTCGCTGCCGAGCACGTCGCCGTCGATCGTGGCGCCGTTGGAGCCGAAGCGCACGAGCACGTGCGTGGCCGTTTCAACGACGTGGTCGTTGGTGACGAACGTGCCCTTCTTGTCGATCAGGAAGCCGGTGCCCTCGCCGCGGCTGGTGCGGATCGAGACGACCGCGGGGCTCACGGCGGCGTAGATCGCGCCGGCCTGCGTCTGGCCCTGGTGCGGCTTGATCGGCGTCGAGGAGACGGCCGGCAGCGGTTCCGGTCCGGAGCGGTCGTTGCCGCCGTTGAGCAGCGAGCCGGCCGCGAACGCGGCGCCGCCGATCGCCAGCGCGGCGACCACGAGGCCGAGCACGAGCGTGCCGCGGCCGCGCTTGGGCCCGTCGTCGTCGAGCGGCGGCTCGTCGTGCGGCCCGGCCGGGTGCGCGGGGGCCGGCAGCCGCCGCGCGGCGGCCTCCTCGGCCTCCTGGCGCGCGCGCTCGGACTCCGCGCGCCACTCCCCGGTCCACAGATGTCGAGGCGTCCATCCCATGCGAGCCAGGGTAGAGCGCGACCTAAACGCCCACCAAAGCAGGTGAGAGGACTCTCAGGACGCGCCGGGCGACGGCGCCCGGCTGGGCGCGCAGCCGCGCTACCCGGCGGGGGCGGGGCGCAGCACGACGCCGATCCGGAACGGGTCGCGCGCGAGCGCGCTCCCGTCCGGCTGCGCCTCGGCCGGAAAGCCCGCGCCGGCGAGGCGCCGTGCGACGCGCTCGACCTCGTCCCCGTTCGGCAGCTCGACCGTGAAGTGGCGCAGGCCGCGCGCCGTCGGGTCCGCCGCGGGGCCGCCCGCGCTCGACCAGGTGTTCGCGCCGACGTGGTGGTGGTAGCCGCCGGCGGCGAGGAACAGCGCGCCCGGGTAGCTGCGGACGGTCACGTCGAAGCCGAGCGCCTGCGCGTAGAAGCGCTCGGCGGGGTCGAGGTCGGAGACCTGCAGGTGGACGTGGCCGATGCGCGTGGCCGGCGGCGCGCCGGCGTCGGCCTCGTCGCCGTCGGGCAGCTCGGCGATCAGGTCGTCGAGGTCGAGCGGGATCGTCGCCATCTCCAGCTCGCCGCTCGGCTGGCGGCGCCACTCCTCGCGCGGGCGGTCGCGGTAGAGCTCGATCCCGTTGCCCTCCGGGTCGGCGGTGTAGAGCGCCTCGCTGACGAGATGGTCCGACGCGCCGGTCAGCCGCCAGCCGGCGCCGACGAGGCGCCGCAGCGCGCGCGCCAGCTCGGCGCGCTCGGGGAACAGGATCGCGACATGGAAGAGCCCGGCCGAGCGCGGCGCCCGCGGCGGCGCGTCCGCGCGCCCGACCAGCTCCACGAGCGCCGCTCCGCCGGCCGGCCCGAGCCGCACGACGTCCCCGTCGCGCTCCAGCACGCGCAGGCCGATCGCCCGCTCGTAGAAGCCCGTCACGCCCGCGAGGTCGGCGACCGTCAGCGACACCTGGCCGAGCGCGGTGGCGGCGGGAAGCGATCCGGGTGCGGTTGCCACGCGCATCACGCTACTCGATGCCATTCATGTGTTGGCTTCATGGTCATGCGATATGCTCATGAAATGGCTCAGCTGCTGAGAATCTCGAAAGGCGGTCAGGTCTCGGTTCCCGCCCCGATCCGTCACCGCTGGCACGCGCGCAACCTGATCGCCGAGGACCACGGCGACCACCTCGTGCTGCGCCCTGCCCCCGACGACCCGCTCAAGGCGATCCGGGGCATCTTTGCCGATCGTCCGGGACCGACCTCCGACGAGATGCGGCGCGAGTCGCGTGAGCAGGAGGCTGAGATCGAGGAGCGCAAGTACGGCTATCTGGGTCCCGATCGTGGATCTCGCTAGCCCATGGACCTGCTCGACGCATCGGCGCTCATCGCGCTGCTCAACGACGAGATCGGCGCGTCCGACGTCGAGCGGGTGATCGCGAACGGGGACGTGCGCGCGACCACCGTGCAGCTGGCCGAGGTCGTCGACGTGCTGGCCCGCCGACACGGCGTCGCACCGGACAAGGCGCGACGAGCGGTCGAGGCGATCCCCGGCCTGTCCGTGATTGCCGTGGGCGCGGGCGAGGGCTGGCGCGCAGGCGAGCTGCGCGCGCGTCACTACCGCCGCACCACCTGCCCTGTCTCGCTGGCCGACTGCATGCTTGTCGCCGCGGCGAAGCAGCGCGATCGCATCGTCACGAGCGACCGGGCGCTGGCGGCGGTGTCACGCGCAGAAGGATTCGGCGTCATGGAGCTGCCGCCTCCGGCGTGAGCCGCTGCGGCGCTAAGGTCCCCGCCATGGGGCGTGGCGGGCGGCTGGGCGAGGTGGACCTGACGCTCAAGCTGGGTGCCCAGGAGGGACCGGAACGGCTGGCGACGGCGCAGCTGCGGCTGCTGGCGCTGCGGCTGCAGCTCGCGGGGCTGCGCGGCGACGGCCGGCTCGGGCCGCCGCTGTGCGTGCTGTTCGAGGGCTGGGACGCGTCGGGCAAGGGCGGCGCGATCAGCCGGCTGGTGGCGCCGCTGGACCCGCGCCACGTCCGCGTCGCGCAGTTCGCGGCGCCGACGCCGGACGAACGGCGCCACCACTTCCTCGCGCGCTTCTGGCCGGCGCTGCCCGGCTGGGGCGGGATGGCGGTGCTCGACCGCTCGTGGTACGGGCGCGTGCTCGTCGAGCGCGTCGAGGGGCTCGCGAGCGAGGCGCAGTGGACGCGCGCCTACGACGACATCGCCGCCTTCGAGCGCGCGCTCGCCGGCGACGGGACGGTGCTCGTGAAGCTGTGGCTCGAGATCTCCGACGCCGAGCAGCTGCGCCGCTTCAAGAAGCGCGAGCGCGATCCGCTGAAGGCCTGGAAGCTGACCGACGAGGACTGGCGCAACCGCAAGCGGCGCATCGCCTACGAGGAGGCCGCCGAGGCGATGTTCGCGCGCACCGACCAGCCCGCCGCGCCGTGGCGCCTGATCGCGGCCGAGTCCAAGCCGTATGCGCGCGTGGCGGTGGTGGAGACCGTCTGCGAGGCGGTCGAGACGGGCATGCGCGCGCACGGCATCGAGCCGCTGACGGCCGGCTGACGGCTGAGCTTGCACGGGTCGCCGCGCGGAGCCGGCGCCGCGCGCCGCGCTCGCGTCCGCCGCCGCCGCGCGGAGCCGCCGCCGCCGCGCGCCGCGCTCGCGTCCGCCGCCGCCGCGCGGAGCCGCCGCCGCCGCGCGCCGCGCTCGCGTCCGCCGCCGCGCGGAGCCGGCAGGGCAGCGGTACGCGGTGAGCCGCGGGCGGTGAGCCGCTCAGACCCGCTCGAAGCCCAGCCGCCGCGCCACGTCGGCCTGGTCGCCGTCGCGCGAGGCGAAGCCGAGCGGCTCGCCCTTGTCGGCGAGCGGCGGGACCCAGATCGATGCGAGCGCGACGTGCAGGGCGTCGAGCGCGCGCAGCCCGTGCTCGCGCGCGAGCTCGAGCGCACGTTGCTCGACCTGCTCGACCTGCTCGCCGGTCGGCTCGAGGACCTTGACGCGGGCGCTGTCGGTCCCAAGGTCGGATTCCAGCTCTCCGAGCGCCTTGGGGAGGTTGATTTTGCGCCCGCCGCGCGCGGCTCGGACGATCGCGCCCGTGACCTCGATGCGCGTCCATCTGCCCGTATAGCGCGCGATTGAGCAATCGGCGAGCAGCCGGCGAGCGTCGGCGGAGCCGTCCTCGTCACGCAGGTAGGCCCGCGCGAGCAGCGATGAGTCGACGTAGACGATCACAGGCCCGTCGAGCGGTCCTCTTCGATGATGCGCACGACCTCCGGCGCGAGCTCCTCGAGGATCGCGCGGCCCTCGCGCCGGTCCTCCTCGGTCATCGGCGGCGCCTCGATGCGCGCGAGGATCCCGAGCGCGGCGGCCTTCGCGTCGGCGCGCGTCTGACGATCCTTCGCGATGTCGGCATCGACGGTCGCCGCCACGATGTGGTTCAGCCACTTGTTCATGCTCATGCCCTCGCGGTCGGCACGGGCGGCGATGCGGCGGTGGAGGTCTTCGGAGACGCGCAAGATCAGCTGCTTCATCGAAAAGCGATGGTAGCGGCGATGCTATCGCGCGCCTACCAGTCATATCAGCCGTCGATCGCAACGATTCGCGCAGAACTGCGCAGCCTTTGCGGAGGGCGCTCCGACCGCTCAGCGAATGTTGAGCTGACGTTAAGCTGGCGCGAACCGGACTGCCCGCCGATCCGATCTTCGGGAAGGTGTTAATTCGCAATTCGCCTGCCCATGGCGCCCAGCCCGGAACGACTCGATCATGGACGGTTGACGCACTGACCGCCGGACGTCCAACACATTCCCTTGACGCGGCCGGACGGGCCGGCATATAACAAGCAGCGGCACCGCCACGGCGGCGCCGGGGGACGAAGGGGGACCCTCGCAGGAGGGCTGCCGCGGTCGCAATCAGGCGACCGGGTCGCTTCGAGTTGCTCCAAATCGAATGAGGACGATGCAGATTCAGACTCATAATTTCGAGCAGCTCGGCGATTCCGCGAGCGCGCCCACGAACGAGCGCCCGGTCTTCGAGCTGTTCGAGGGCTTCGCGCTCACGAGCGTGCTGTCCTCGCTGCAGCAGGTGGGCCTGCTCGAGCGCCTGCAGGCCGGTCCGGTCCCGGCTGACGCGAGCGACGGGGCCGACGGCCTTCCGCTCGCGACGCTGCGCTACCTCGCGCAGCGCGGGCTCGCGCAGGAGCGCGACGGCCGCTTCGCGCTCACGCCGCGCGGCGAGTCGATCTGCCGCGAGGTCGGCTACCTCGTGTGGCTGCAGGGCGGCTACGGCCAGGTGCTCGCGAGCCTCGGCGCCTGCTCGGCGGGCGCGCTGACGTACGGCGCCGATGTCGTGCGCGACGGCCGCTGGGTCGCCGCCGGCTCGGCGCTGATCGGCCGCGACGACGTCGCCCCGCATGCGACCGCCGTGCTCGAGCGGATCGCGTTCGGCCACGTCGTCGACCTCGGCTGCGGCAACGCGCGCTTCCTGATCGGCGCGGCGCAGCGCTTCGGCGTCACCGGCTTCGGGATCGACCTCGCGCCCGAGGCGTGCGAGGACGCGACCGAGGCGATCGAGCAGGCCGGCCTCACCGGCCGCGTCAGCGTCCGCTGTGGCGACGCCGGCGAGCTGAGCGCAATCCCCGAGCTGCGCGAGGCCGACCTCGTCGTCGCCTTCTTCCTGCTGCACGAGATCTTCGAGCACGGCCGCGAGGCGCTGATCGCCTACCTGACGACGCTCGCCGACACGATGCCGCCCGGCGCGCACATGCTCGTCGCCGAGGTCCAGCCGGCCAGCGGCGCGCCCGGCGAGCGCTGGCGCCCCGAGTTCACGCTGCTGCACGCGGTCATGCGCCAGCAGCTGCTGTCCGCGCAGGGTTGGCACGAGGCGTTCGAGGCGTCCGGCTGGCAGCGTCGCGAGATACGCGAGCTGGGTCTGCCGGGCGCGGTCCTGCTGCTGTACGAGAACGCGGGAGGCGAGGCGAGATGAACGTCGCCGAGCGCGCCGCCGGCCTCGTCGTGACCGAGGGCCTGCCGTTGTACGAGGAGATGGACGGCCATCACGTGCCGGTCCCGATCTTCCTCAGCCCGCAGACGCTGCCGGTACCGCAGGCATCCTTCACGGTCGCTGCAATCGACGCCGCGCAACTGATCGGCGCGCCGCACGCGGACGCGCACGTTCATCCGGACCAAGACGAGATCTACCTGTGCGTGACGCCGGGACTGCGCTTCGAGGTCGAGACCGACGCGGAGACGATCGCGCTCGATTCGCCGGCGTCGGTCTTCATTCCCGCCGGCGTGCGCCATCGGCTGATCGTTCACGAGGTTTCCACCGACACGTGTCCGTTCCTCGGCATCCTGCTCGACGCGCGGGCAGAGGATCGCACGGACGCGCAGGACGGCGCGGAGTAGGCGGAACGAGAGCTTGGGGGGGACAGGGGGGATGGACCAGGCAACGGCGGCGGTCGCGGGCGCGACGGCCGTGCCGGGCGAGGGGGACGCCCGGCGCGAGCAGCGCCCGCGGCCGCGCCTGGTCCCGACGGATCGCGCCGCCGACTCCGGTGGCGGGCGTCTGCGGGTCGGCATCGTCGGCACCGGCAACATCGGCACCGACCTGCTGCTCAAGGTCCAGCGCTCGCCGCTGCTCGAGTGCGCGCTGTTCGTCGGGCGCAACCTCGACAGCGCCGGCATGCGCACCGCCCGCGCGCTCGGCGTGGCGGTCAGCGACCGCTCGATCGATGCGATCGTCTCCGAGCCGCAGCGCTTCGACCTCGTCTTTGACGCGACCTCCGCGCTCGACGCGATGCACCACTGGCAGCTGCTCTCGGCGCTCAACCTGCCGGTGATCGACCTGACGCCGGCCAAGCTCGGCAAGCTCTGCATCCCGGCGCTCAACCTCGCCGACTGCGCGCACGAGCCGAACCTCTGCATGGTCACGTGCGGCGGCCAGGCGGCGGTCCCGCTCGCGAGCTGCGTAATACGCACGCACCAGCACGTCGACTACGTCGAGATCGTCTCGACGAGCGCCTCGCGCAGCGTCGGGCCGGCGACGCGCATCAACATAGACGAGTACCTGGAGACGACCGAGGCGGCGGTCGCGCGCTTCTGCGGCGTCCCGCGGGCCAAGACGATCCTGATCGTCAACCCGTCGGACCCGCCGATCACGATGCAGAACACGGTCTTCGCGAGGACCGAGGAGGTCGACCTGCCCGCGCTGCGAGCGGCCGTCGAGGAGATGGTCGTGCGCGTGCAGCGCTACGTCCCCGGCTACCGGCTCGTGATGGGACCGATCTACGAGAACGGGCGCATCGCGATCACGGTGCAGATCTCGGGCGCGGGCGACTACCTGCCGTCGTATGCCGGGAACCTGGACATCATCACCTGCGCCGCCGTGGCGGCCGCGGAGGAGCGAGCGCGTGCGCTGTGCGGCGACATCGCCGTCACCGGGGACGCGCGCTAGGGGGAATCGAGGGGGATGGCACAGATCCTGATCAGCGATCCCACCCTGCGGGATGGGAACCATGCGGTCGGACACAAGCTGGAACGCGAGCAGATCCGAAGCTATGCCGCCGCGGCGAACGCCGCCGGGGTGCCGATCGTGGAGGTGGGCCACGGCAACGGCCTCGGCGCGTCGTCGCTGCAGGTCGGCGAGGCGGCATGCAGCGACCGCGAGATGCTGCGCACCGCGCGCGAGCAGCTCACGCATTCGAAGCTGGGGGCGTTCGGGATCCCCGGCTTCGCGACGCGCCACCGCGACCTCGACGTCGCGCTCGAGGAGGGCGCCGACGTCTTCCGCGTCGGCACGCACTGCACCGAGGCCGACCTGACCGAGCGCCACATCACGTACCTCGTCGAGCAGGGCAAGCCGGTCTTCGGCGTCCTGATGATGTGCCACATGTGCTCGCCGGAGCGCCTCGTCGAGGAGGCGCGCAAGCTGCAGCACTACGGCGCGCAGGGCGTGATCGTGATGGACTCCGCCGGCGCGCTGCTGATCGACGACGTGCGCCGTCGCATCAGCGGGCTCGTCGGCGAGACGCACCTGCAGGTCGGCTACCACGGCCACGAGAACGTCTCGCTCGGCGTCGCCAACTCGATCGCGGCGGTCGAGGAGGGCGCGACGATCCTCGACGGGACCGCGCGCGGCTTCGGCGCCGGCGCCGGCAACACGCAGCTCGAGGTGCTCGTCGCGGTGCTGCAGCGCCTCGGGCACGAGACCGGGATCGACCTCTACAAGCTGCTCGACGCCGCCGACCTGGCCGAGCGCGAGCTCGTCCAGACGATCCCGACGACCGACTCGATCACGATCGTCAGCGGGCTGGCCGGCGTCTTCTCCGGCTACTCCAGACACGTCCGGCGGATCGCCGGCGAGTTCGGCGTCGACCCGCGCGACGTCTTCTTCCGCCTCGGCGAGCGCGAGGTGATCGCCGGCCAGGAGGACGTGATCCTCGAGGTCGCGGCCGAGCTGCAGGCGAGCGTGCAGATCGAGGTGCAGGTTGACGTCCAGCAGGTCGAGATCCAGCTTCAGATAGAGGAGGGGGTGGCGTGATGACGACGAGCATGGAACGCGAGCGCCCGCCCGCGGCGCTGATGGAGGCGGCCGCGCTCACTCCCCACCATGAGGCGCTCGCACGCCTGCTGTGGCACGCCGAGCAGCTCGGTGAGCCAGTCGAGCCGCTGAGCGCAACGTTCCCGGAGCTCGGACTCTGGGATGCCTACCGCGTGCAGGGGATCGGCCGCGAGCTGCGGACCGCCTCGGGCGAGGAGCTGCGCGGCTGGAAGGTCGGCCTCACGAGCGCCGCGATGCAGGAGATGATGGGCGTCGACCAGCCCGACGGCGGCTACCTGCTGGAGTCGATGGTCGTCGGCTCGGGCGCCCAGCTGCGCGGCGAGCGCTTCATCCAGCCTCGTGTCGAGGCGGAGATAGCCTTCCTGCTCAAGAGCGGGCTGCAGGGTCCCGGCGTCACGCGCGAAGAGGTGCTGGAGGCGACGCAGGCGTTCGCCCCCGCGCTGGAGATCATCGACTCCCGCATCGCCGACTGGCGGATCGGGATCGTGGACACCGTCGCCGACAACGCCTCCTCCGGGATGGCGGTGATCGGCGACTGGCACGACGCGGAGGACGTCCGCGTCGATCAGCTCGGCGTCAGCCTTGCGCTGGGGCCGGAGTGTGTCAGGGGACGGGGCGACGCCGTGCTCGGTCACCCCGCCGAGGCCGTCGCATGGCTCGCGGGGACCCTGGCGCAGGCGGGCGAGCGGCTCGAGCCCGGCGACATCGTGCTCCCGGGATCGGTGGCGCGGGCCGTGCCGATCGCCGCGGGACAGGCGGCATACGCGACCTTCGACCTGTTGGGGGAGGTGAGCGTGCGACTTGTCTGACGCCGCGACGCAGGCGTCCGAGGCGCCGCTCTACCAGGTCGACGCGTATCGCCGCCGGTTCCCCGCGGTCGTCACCGCGGCGGACGGCGACGCCGTGCAGCTGGAGCCGTCCGCCTTCTATCCCGGGGGCGGCGGCCAGCCGGCCGACCGCGGGACGCTGACCGCGACCGGGGACGGCCGGACGTGGAACGTGACAGGCGCTCGCCTCGTGCGTGACGGCGAGCGCTCCGGCGTCTGGTACGCGCTCGACGGCGAGGCGCCCGCGCAGGGCACCGAGGTCGACTGCGAGCTGGACTGGGCGCGCCGCTACGCGCTGATGCGCACGCACACCGCCCTGCATGTGCTGTGCGCCGTCGTGTGGCGCGACCACGGCGCGAAGGTCACCGGCGCGAACATGGAGCCGCTGCGGGGGCGGATGGACTTCGAGCTCGAGCACCTCACGGGAGAGCTGGTGCGCGAGATCGAGGCGGCGGCCAACGTCGAGATCCGGGCTGCCCGGCCGACGCGCGTGGACTTTCTCCCACGCGAGGAGGCCGACGAGGACCCGGAGCTGATCCGCAACAAGGTCAGCCTGCTGCCGCCGTCGATCCGCGTCGTGCGGGTCGTCGGCATCGAGGGGCTGGACCTGCAGGCCGACGGCGGCACGCACGTCGCCAACACGGAAGAGGTCGGGGAGGTCGCGATCCCGTCCTACAAGAGCAAGGGCCGCGTCAACAAGCGGCTCGAGATCTCGTTGTCGGACACGGAGGGGGAGTAGATGGCAGAGCCGCACCGGCCGGTCGACAAGCGCCCGGACTTCCCGGCGCTCGAGCAGCGGATCCTGGAGCGCTGGCGCGACGAGCGCGTGTTCGAGCGCTCGCTGGCCGCGCGCGAGGGCGGGCCGGTGTTCAGCTTCTCCGAGGGGCCGCCGACCGCCAACGGCGACCCCGGCTCGCACCACGTCCTGCTGCGCTCGTTCAAGGACACCTACCTCCGCTACAAGACGATGCGCGGCTACGACGCGCCGCGCAAGGCCGGCTGGGACTGCCACGGGCTGCCGGTCGAGCTGGAGGTCGAGCGCACGCTCGGGCTGAACTCCAAGCGCGAGATCGAGGACTACGGGATCGCCGAGTTCAACGAGCGCTGCCGCGAGTCCAACGCGCGCTACATCAAGAGCTGGGAGCGGTTCACGGAGCGGGTCGGCTTCTGGATCGACCTCGAGGGCGCCTTCCGCACCGGCGACCCGGAATACATCGAGTCGGTCTGGTGGTCGCTGCACGAGCTGTGGGACAAGGGCCTCGTCTACAAGGGCCACAAGGTCGTCCCCTACTGCCCGCGCTGCGGTACCGGGCTCTCCTCGCACGAGACGGCGATGGGCTACGCCGACACCGAGGACCAGACGGTCACGGTGCGCCTGCCGGTCGTCGAGCCGCGCGGGCCTCTGCGCGCCGGCGACGCGCTGCTGATCTGGACGACGCAGCCGTGGACGCTGTTCGCCAACTGCGCGGTCGCGATCAGCCCGTCGCTGCGCTACGTGCGCGCGCGGGTCGGCGAGGAGGTGCTGGTCGTCGCCGAGCAGCGCGTGGACGAGATCCTCGGCTCCGGTGCCGAGATCCTGCAGACGTTCAATGGCCGGGCGATCGTCGACACGCGCTACGAGCCGCCGTTCGACCGTCTCCCCGACCACGGCCCGAAGGGCCACACCGTGCTTGCCGCCGAGCACGTCGTGCTCGACAAGGGCACGGGCCTCGTCCACACCGCGATGGCGTTCGGCGAGGAGGACTTCGTGCTGTGCGAGCGCCACGGGATCCCGCTCGTCAACCCGGTCCGCGCCGACGGCACGTACGACGAGCGCGTCGCCGGCTACGAGGGCGTGTTCGTCGGCGACGCGGTGCCGGCCGTGATCGAGGAGCTGCGCGCGGCCGGCAAGGTGTGGGCCGCCGAGCCCTACGTCCACTCCTACCCGCGCTGCTGGCGCTGCGAGTCGAAGCTCCTCTACTACGCGAAGGAGAGCTGGTACATCGCCACGCGCGACCAGCGCCACGCGATGCTCGCGCAGAACCAGCGGATCGACTGGCGCCCCGCGCACGTGCGCGACGGGCGCTTCGGCAACTGGCTGCAGGGCAACGTCGACTGGGCGCTGTCGCGCGACCGCTACTGGGGCACGCCGCTGCCGATCTGGGAGTGCTCGGCGTGCGACGCGCGCCACTGCATCGGCTCGCTGGCGGAGCTGCGCGAGGTCGCCGGCGAGCTGCCGGAGGACCTGCACCGGCCCGGCATCGACGAGGTGACGTGGGCCTGCACGGTCGAGGGCTGCGGCGGTCAGATGCGCCGCGTCAAGGCGACGATCGACACCTGGTACGACTCGGCGGTGATGCCCTTCGCGCAGTTCCACTACCCGTTCGAGGGGCGCAACGAGGTCGCGCGGCAGTTCCCCCCGACGTTCATATGCGAGGGGATCGACCAGACGCGCGGCTGGTTCTACACGTCGCTGGCGTGCACGACGCTGCTGTTCGACGACATCCCGTTCCAGCACGCGATCTGCGTCGGCCACGTCCAGGACGCGCACGGGCACAAGATGTCGAAGTCGCGCGGCAACGCGGTCGACCCGTGGCGCGTGCTCGAGCGCCACGGCGCCGACGCGTTCCGCTGGTACTACCTCGCCTCGCAGCAGCCGTGGGCCGGCTACCGCTTCTCCGAGGAGGCCGTCGAGGCGGGCGTGCGCGAGCTGCTGCTGCCGCTGTGGACGACGTACGGCTTCTACGTGCTGTACGCGAACATCGAGTCCTTCGACGAGAGAGCCGCGCTCGACGCGCCGCCCGTGAGCGAGCGCCCGGCGCTCGACCGCTGGGCGCTGTCGCGGCTGCAGGAGCTGTGCGCGCAGATGCGCGAGCGGATCGACGCCTACGACGCGACGACGGCGGTGCGGCTGGCGGCCGAGTGGGTCGAGGAGCTGTCGAACTGGTACGTGCGCCTGTCGCGCCGGCGCTTCTGGGACGGCGACCCGGCCGCGCTCGCGACGCTGCGCGAGTGCCTCGTCGTGACGGCGAAGCTGGTCGCGCCGGCCGTCCCGTTCGTCGCCGAGGAGATCTACTCGAACCTCGTCGGCGGCGCAGCGGAGGACTTCGGCGCCGCGCCCGAGTCCGTGCACCTCTGCGACTACCCGGAGCCCGACGAGGCGCTGCTCGACGGCCAGCTCGACGCCGACATGCGCGTCGTGCGCGAGGCGATCGAGGCCGGGCGCGACGCGCGCGGGCGCTCGAAGGTGAAGGTCCGCCAGCCGCTTGCGCGCGCGATCGTGTGCGGCGACGAGCGCGTGCGGGCCGCGGTCGTGCGGCTGCGCGACCTGGTCGCGGCGGAGCTGAACGTCAAGGCGGTCGAGGTGGTCGCGCGCGAGGAGGAGCTGGAGCGCCCGGTCGTGCTGCCGAACCTGCAGCGGCTCGGGCCGCGCTGCGGGCGCGACATGCCGGCTTTGGTCGCGGCGCTGCGCACGCGCGACGGCGAGGAGGCGCTGCGCGCGCTGCGCGACCACGGGGTCGTGACGGTCGCGGTCGCGACGGGCGACGAGCTGGACCCGACGCACACATACGCGCTCGCCGAGAACGACCTCGTCGTGCGCAGCGAGCCGCGGCGCGGGCTCGTGCTGTCCGCGCGCGGCGCGATGACGGTCGCGGTCGACACGACGATCGAAGAGCGCCTGCGCCGCGAGGGGCTCGCGCGTGAGATCGTGCGCGTCGTCCAGCAGGCGCGCAGAGCGGCCGGCGTCGCCGTCACCGACCGGATCGAGCTGCGGCTCGGCGGCAGCGAGGACCTCCTGTCCGCCGCCCGTACGCACGAGGGCTACCTCGCGGCCGAGACGCTCGCGGTGCGGGTCGGCTACGAAGGCGAGCCGGGCGGCGGGGCGGTCGAGGTCGAGGGCGAGCAGCTCGCCGTGGAGGTCACTCCCACTCGCCAGTAGGCGCGATGCGCGTCATGCTGACGGGGTGGCGGGCGCCCCCGACTCCGTCTCCGTCCCGCGCGAGCTGCTGCGGATCCTGCGCCGGCATCCGGCGCAGCTGCCCGAGCGGTTGATGCTGTTCGCGGTCCAGCGGCTCGGCGAGCCGACGCGCGCGTGGGGGGAGCGAGTGCGGGCGCACGCGGACGCGCGCGAGCTGGCGGATCGCTGCGCCGCCGAGCTGCACGCGACGACGATCGCGTCGCGGATCGACGGCGCGGTCGCCGGCACGCCGTTCTTCGTCGCGCTCGTCCCTGCCTACGTGACGTTCCTGTGGACGCAGGCGCGCATGGTGCTGCGGATCGCCGCGCTGCAGGGGCGCGACACGACCGACCCGGCGATCGTGGCCGAGCTGCTGGCGCTGCGCGGCGTGCACCCGTCGGTCGAGGCGGCCGCCGGCGCGCTCGCGCACCTCGACGAGCAGCCGCCGGCGGCGCACGGCTGGCGCGAGCAGGGCGTGGCGTGGTTCGAGCTGGTGCGCCGGATCCTGATCCTCGCCGCCTTCGCCGGGCCGCACTCGCCCGACGAGCCACGCCAGAGCCGCCTGCGTCAGGTCGTCTTCACCGCGATCGGCGTGCTGATCTGGCTCGGGACGTACGCCTTCCCGGTCACGTTCATGCTCGTGCTGGCGTGGGGCTGCAACAACAGCACGCGCCAGCTCGGCGCCGTCGCGTTGGACTACTACGGTGTCGAGGCGCGCGCGGATCCCGCCGCGCCGCCCGACAGCCGCCTGGCGCGTGCGCGGCGCCAGCTCGCGCGCGTGCGCGAGCCGCGCGCGCTGCTGTGGTCGGCGGCGATCGCGCTGACGGTCGCCGTCCCGCTCGTGCTGATCGCGCTCGCCGTCGGCAAGCGCGACCACGCCGGCGCATGGGTCTCGCTCGTGGCGCCGATCGCCGGGCTCGCGCTCGTGCTCGTGCTCGCCACGCGCACGCGCACGCGCGCGACGTCGTAAATCAACTTCGAGCGGAAATTTCGTTAGATAATCGGCGGCTCGTGGCGGTGCCCGGGGCCGCGGCGCCCAAGGCGCTCTCCAGCGCCAGGCTCTCCGATGGCACTAGTCTGACCGTGATGCGGGTGGTACCGCTGCTTCGACGCGGATGCCTTCGTCGTTACAAGCGACGGAGCCGCACGGGCAATCTGTTCGGGGCAGGCACGGCGCGGGGCCGCTGTGGAGCGGCCCCGCTTGTTGTGCTTGTTGTTACTGGACTAGCTTGACGGTGATGCGGGTGGTGTTGCCTGATTCGACGCCGCCGGCG
>Ga0207693_10000116_pt1 | contig 71473 bp, 68 predicted proteins | sample LARL81metaG_FD_184347 | JGI IMG/M metagenome (GOLD analysis project Ga0207693, IMG submission 184347) | Corn, switchgrass and miscanthus rhizosphere microbial communities from Kellogg Biological Station, Michigan, USA - LAR L8-1 metaG... | ecosystem: Host-associated > Plants > Roots >...
CAGGACGAGCGAGTCCGGAGTGCCGGGCAGCAGCGGACGCACCTGCGTGGAGTCCGCCGCGTTGTCCAGGAGTATCAGGGTTCGCAGACCGGCCAGCCGGTCCCGGTAGAAGGAGGCCCGCTCGTCGAGGTCGGCCGGGACGAACAGCGGCGCGACGCCCAAGGCGCGGAGATTCTCCGGGAGCTTGCCGAGCGTCGGCCCCATGGTGTTGCCGGAGCCGGCGAAGCTGGGGAACCAGTCGCGGTCCTCCGGCGTGGGCGCCTCGCAGATGCGCTGGATGTCGGCCATCATGCCGTAGCCCAGCGCGTAGGGATTGAGGCCGGAATAGCGCCGGTCGTCGAACTCTGGCTGGAACACCACCGACGTATGGCTGTGGAGGAATTCCAGCAGCGCGCCTTCGCCGATGAGTCCCTTGTCGTAGAGCCGGTTCATGATGGCGTGGTGCACGAAGGTGGCGCAGCCTTCGTTCATCACCTTGGTCTGCTTCTGCGGATAGAAGTACTGCGCCAAGGTGCGCACGATGCGCAGCATCTCGCGCTGCCACGCCTTCAAGACCGGCGAGTGCTTCTCCAGGAAGTAGAGGATGTTCTCCTCCGGCAGCTTCATCTCGCCGCCGAAATCCTCTTCCGGATCGGGTATGGGCGGCGCCGAGGGCGGCTCGATGCCGGCGGGCAGGGTGCGCCACAGCTCGCTATAGGCCTCCTGCTCGTATTCACGGCGGCGGCGATGCTTTTCCAGCACCCGCTCGCGCGACGGCCGCGGCGGCCGGCTGTAGCGGAACACGCCCTGCTCCATCAGCGCGTGCGCCGAATCGAGGATGGCCTCGACTTCGTCGCGGCCGTGGCGGTCCTCGCAAGCCGCGATGTAGCGCTTGGCGAAGGCGAGATAATCGAGAATGCTCTCCGCATTGGTCCATTGGCGGAACAGGTAGTTGTTCTTGAAGAAATGGTTGTGGCCGAAGGCGGCATGCGCCATGACGAGGGCCTGCATGGTCATCGAATTCTCTTCCAGCAGGTAGGAGATGCAGGGGCTGGAATTGATGACGATCTCATAGGCCAGCGCCGAATAGCCGGCGCGGTACATCGCCTCCTCGCGGGCGAACAGCTTGCCGAAGGACCAGTGATTGTACATCAGCGGCATGGCGAGCGAGGAATAGGCGTCGAGCATCTGTTCGGAAGAAATGATCTCAACCTGGTTGGGGTAGACATCGAGCTTCAAGTCGTTCAGCGCAATCTCTTCGATCGCCTTATAGGTGCGATCGAGCGTAGCGAAATCCCACTCCGTGTCGGTGAAGAGGAGCTTGCTCACGCCGTGGCCTCCGCCTTCTTGAACAACTCGTGGAAGACCGGGAAGATATCAGCCGGTTTCGCGATTCGTTTGGTTGCGAAGTTGGGCCAGTCCTCTGCGACCGTTCGGTAGGCGCGCCACAGTTCGGCGCCGGAATCCTCGGACGCGAACACTTCCATTTCACGCTCGTCCAGAATTTCGATATAGGCATAGTACTGGCAAAGCGGCATGACCTGGCCGTTCAGGAGCTCGACGCAGTGACGCGCGTCGCCCGATTGGGTGTAACCGTCGGAAGCTTGTGCCGCATAAATGTTCCAGTCAGCCGTGGCATAACGTTCCTTCTGAATTTCGAGCATCTTGTCGAGCGCGGTCGACACGATCGTGCCGCCAGACTGGCGCGAATAGAAGAACTCTTTTTCGTCCACCTCTTGCGCATCGTGGGTGTGGCGGATGAACACAACGTCCACTTTCTTGTAGCGCCGCTTCAAGAAGAGATGCAGCAGCATGTAGAACCGCTTCGCCAAGTCTTTTTCGCGTTCGCCCATAGAACCGGAAACGTCCATCAGGCAAAACATGACGGCCTGGCTCGTCGGCACCGGCTGCTCGGTGAAGGAATTGAAGCGCACATCGATCGGATCGATGAAGCCGACCCATTTGCGCTTCGCATTGGCGCGCGCCAGTTCATCCTTCAGCGCGGAGATCTTTTCCGGGCTGAGTGGTGTTTCCTGTTCGGCGGTATCGAGTGCGACCTGCAGCGCATCGATATCCGCCTGGGTCGGACGCTTCAGGGCGAGGCGCCGGCCGAAGGAATTGCGCATTGTGCGCACGAGATTGATCTGCGTCGGCGAGCCGGACGTCGATATCCCGGCGCGGCGCCAAATCTTGTTCGGAGTTTCCTTGAGCGTCGTGCGCACAAGATTCGGCAGCTCGAGGTCCTCAAAGAAAATGTCGAGGATCTCGTCCTGCGTCATGGTGAACTCGAAATCGTCCTCGCCTTCGCCGGAATCAGATGCTTCCTTGCCGCCCTGTCCGGCGCCTGACTTCGGCTTGTCGATGGTATCGCCAGGCGTGAAGTCTTTGTTGCCCGGAAGCACGAAGTCACGCTCGCCCGACGCGCGCGGATCAAGCCGGAAGCGCGGTTCGTTGGTTCCCTTCGCGGAAATCTTGATTTTGCGCTCCTTGCCAATATCGGCCACCGCAGCGTCTTTCAGGGACTTCTGAACAGCCTCGCGAATCTGCGTGCGCGCGCGACGCAAAAAGCGCTGGCGGTTGCCGAGGCTCTTGCCCTTTGGGTTGAGGCGCCGGTCGATGAAGTGGGTCATTCACCAAACCTTGTCATCCCGGGCAAGGCGGCCGCGAGACCGGTGCCGGTCCGGGACCCATCGGGAATCTTCGCAACGGGTCCCGGCTCGTGCTTCGCTTCGCTGGCCGGGATGACAGTTCATGACGTCACCCCGCCTTGTTGACGCGCATGTACCATTCGACGAGGCGACGGACCTGACGCGGCGTGTAGCCGCGCGCCAGCATGCGCTTGATGAACTCGTTGTGCTTGTTGGCGGTGTCGTTGTCTTTTTTGGATTCGAACGAAATCACCGGCAACAAGTCCTCGACCTGCGTGAACATGCGCTTCTCGATGACCGAGCGGATTTTCTCGTAAGCCGTCCAGGACGGATTCTTTCCATCATGCTGGGCGCGATAGCGCAACGCGAACTTCACCACTTCGTTGCGGAAATCCTTCGGATTGGCGATGCCGGCAGGTTTTTCGATCTTGGACAGTTCATTGTCGAGCGCGCCGCGATCGAGCAACTGGCCGGTGTCGGCGTCCTTGTAATCCTGGTCCTCGATCCAGGCGTCGGCATAGGCGATGTAGCGGTCGAACAGGTTCTGGCCATATTCGCCATAGGACTCGAGATAGGCCTTCTGGATTTCCTTGCCGATGAATTCGGCATAGCGCGGCGCCAATTCCGACTTGATGAAATCGAGATATTTTTTCTCGGTGTCATCCGGAAACTGTTCGCGCTTGATCGCCTGTTCCAGCACGTACATCAGATGCACGGGATCGGCTGCCACTTCGGTCACGTCGTAGTTGAAGGTCTCCGACAGCGTCTTGTAGGCGAAGCGCGTCGAGATGCCCGTCATGCCCTCATCGACGCCCGCCATGTCCTTGTATTCCTGCAAGGTCTTGGCCTTGGGGTCGGTGTCCTTCAGCTTCTCGCCGTCATAAACGCGCATCTTGGAGATGATGTTGGAGTTCTCATGCTCCTTGAGTCTGGTCGAGACGCAGAACTTGGCGAGCATCTCCAGCGTCTCCGGTGCCGTCGGTGTGCTGCCGAGATTGGAGGCATCGAGCAGTTTCTTGTAGATCGCAGTCTCTTCGGTCACGCGCAGGCAATAGGGCACGGTGACGACGCAGATGCGGTCGAGGAACGCCTCGTTGTTGCGATTGCCCTTGAACACGGTCCATTCCGCTTCGTTGGAATGGGCAAGGATGGTGCCGTTGTAGGGGATCGGCCCCAATGTTTCGGTACCGATATAGTTGCCTTCCTGGGTCGCCGTGAGCAGCGGATGCAGCACTTTGATCGGCGCCTTGAACATCTCCACGAATTCGAGCAGGCCCTGGTTCGAGCGGCAGAGGCCGCCTGAAAATGCGTAGGCGTCGGGGTCGCTTTGACTGAAGTGCTCGAGTTTTCGGATATCGACCTTGCCCGTGAGTGCCGAGATGTCCTGGTTATTTTCGTCGCCGGGCTCGGTCTTGGCGATCGCATACTGACGCAACTTGGACGGCGTGACCTTTGCCACTTCGAATTTCGAAATGTCGCCGCCAAATTCGTCCAGACGCTTCACCGCCCATGGACTCATCACGCCGCCGACGCGATGGCGCTCGATCCCGTAGCGTTCGGCCAGAAGATTTGAGAGTTCGGTCGAACGGAAAAGGCCAAGGGGCGATTCAAACACCGGGCTGATCGTGTCGCCGGCCTTCAGGACGTAAATCGGATGGATCTCCATCAAGTCCTTGAGCCGCTCGGCAAGCGAAGACTTGCCGCCGCCGACGGGTCCAAGCAGATACAGTATCTGCCGTTTTTCCTCGAGCCCCTGCGCAGCATGCTTGAAGTAGCCCACGATCCGTTCGATCGTGTCTTCCATGCCGTAGAAGCCTTCGAAGGCGCGATACACTTTGATTGTGCGGTTGAAGAACAGCCGGCTGAGGCGAGAGTCCTGCGCCGTGTCTACGAGTTCGGGCTCGCCGATCGCCGCCACCATGCGCTCGGATGGCGTCGCATAGAGCATCCGGTTGTCGCGTGCGGCCAACAGCCAATCTCGCAGGGACATGGAGTCAAATTTTTCTCGCGCATAGTCGCGGGAAAATATGTCAAAGACGTCAAGCGTGCTCATAACCGCCGACTCCTAACTTTCGATCTCGCAACCTCCACGATTATAGATCGTGATTGCGTGCGGATCTCACAAGACCGTTGAACCCCATATTACTCGTTTCGTGACCGTCGATTGTCGCCCTCAACCTTAAACAGAAGCTGAACGATTATATAATTTCTCCTTCAACTGCTCTGCCATGCGTACAGCTACGCCCCGCGCTCGCCCGCGCAATGGGCTTTTTTTGTTTCGTCATCTGACAAGTTTTGCGCAGCCCACACGCTATCTCCAGCGCCTGCTTGGCTGATTTGCGCCAAGTGTACGCCGCTTCGCGGAATTTCCAAAATATATCTCGTGTCTTTCTCGCCGCACCTGATCCTAATTCCGCCACGATGATGAACGACGCTGTGCACGGCGCCCGATGAAAAAAGACTGGCGCGAATGCGAACGACGAAGCAGTTTCACGACGCATGGTCGTTCACCTCGCTTTCGATGTCGCGGCATGGTTGTCGGCTTGGGCTGTCGGCGGTTACGTCGCACGACGCTACTTCGGCGCGACGGATACGCGCACGCCGTTGCGCGATCCCGGCTACTTCATCGCGCTGGCTCTCGGCGCCATCGCCGGAGCCCTGCTGTTCGGCAGTCTCAACATGCAGTTGGCAGGGTTTTGGCAGGTCGGGCATTCGATTGCTGGCGCAGTCGCCGGCGGAATTGTCGGCGTCGAATGGTTTAAGCGCGCAAATGGTATCCGCGGTTCCACCGGCGGCCAGTTCGTGGCGCCTCTGGCGCTCGGAATTGCGGTTGGAAGGCTCGGCTGTTTCTTCGCCGGCCTGCCCGACTATACCTACGGCACACCCACGGAGTTGGCCTGGGGTGTCGACTTCGGAGATGGCGTGCCCAGGCACCCGGTACAACTCTACGAGTCCGCCGCCATGCTCCTTTTTCTCGCACTTTATCTACGCGGTCTGGCCATTGATTCGCAACTGGTTCGAAAGCAGGGATTTTACTTGTTCGTCGGTTGGTACGCGGTCCAGCGTTTCGCTTGGGAATTCTTAAAGCCCTATCCGACCGTCGTCGGTCCGTTCAATGTGTTCCACCTGATTTGCATCGTATTGATCGGCTACAGCATCGTCATGGTGAGGCAGAATGATGAGCTTCGTGCGCCCGTCTAGGGATTACAGCTTCTACGGCCAGACCCAGTCTCTGTGCGAAGTGTGCCTGCGGTTGGTCAATGCCAAGATCACCATCGAGGGAGACGACGTCTACTATTTGAAGCGCTGTCCCGAGCACGGCGCGCAAAAAACTCTAATTTCGACCGATGCCGCCTACTTCAAGAGCACGAAGGATTTTATCAAGCCGGGCGACTTGCCCCTGCGGTACCAGAGCCGCACGCACTACGGTTGCCCTTACGACTGCGGGTTATGCCCCGACCACGAGCAGCATTCGTGCCTGGCACTGATCGAGATCAACGACGTCTGCAATCTCACCTGCCCGATCTGCTTTGCCGACTCGTCTCCACTGAAGAGCCGCAATCGCTCGCTTGAGGAAGTCGGCGCCATGCTCGACACGCTGGTGGCGAGCGAAGGAAATCCCGATCTCGTGCAGATCAGCGGCGGCGAACCGACCGTTCACCCGCAGATTCTGGAGATCCTTCAGTTATGCAAGACCAAACCAATCCGCCACGTCATGCTCAACACCAACGGCATCCGCATCGCGCGCGAGCCGTCCTTCGTGGCCGAACTCAAGAAACTCAAGCCGGGCTTTGAGGTTTATCTGCAGTTCGACTCCTTGAAACGCGACGCCCTCGTGAATATTCGTGGCGCCGACCTGCGCAAGGTGCGCGAGCAGGCGCTCGCTAATCTCGAAGCCGCCGGCATCTCCACGACGCTCGTCTGTGTAGTTAAGAAAGGCGTCAATGACGCGGAAATCGGCGATATCGTGCGCCATGCGCTCACCTACAAATGCGTTCGTGGCATTACGTTCCAGCCGGTGCAGGACGCTGGGCGCAACGTGGATTTCAACAAAAATCGCGACCGCATGCTGCTGACCGACATTCGCCGGGCGATCGCCACGCAGGCCGGCGAGGTGTTCGGCAACGAGGACGTCATTCCCCTGCCCTGCAATCCGGATTCCATCGCCATCGCCTACGGCCTGCGCGACGGCGCCAGCTTGACGCCGATCACCCGGCTCATTCCCAAGAGCGAGCTTCTGGCCGCCGCACCCAACACGATCTCGTTCGAGCGCTATCCGGAATTGAAGAACCGTCTGTTCGACCTCCTTTCACTGGCCTCATCGGGCGAGCGCACGAAGACCGTGCTCGGTGAACTATTGTGCTGCCTGCCGCAAGTCGAAGTGCCTGACGATCTGGGCTACGACAAGGTTTTCCGCATCGTGATCGTGCAGTTCCTAGACAAATACAACTTCAGTGTCGCGACGGTGAAGCGATCCTGTATTCACTTCGTCACGGCGGAGGGAAAGATCATTCCTTTCGACACGTACAACCTCTTCTATCGCGAGGGACTTGACGTGAAATTGCGGGAGAAATCTCATGTCCCAGCCTGATCCCCCCGCAAAACCGAGGTATAGCGCGGCCGGCACGGCGGCCATGATGATCATCGGCCTGCTCTTTCTTGTGCCGTCCGGACTTTGCACCGGCATTTTGGGCGGCGGAGCGGTGATCGACGCGCTTGCTCATCCCGAGAACATCGGCGACTCCGCCTCGATGATCGTGACCGTTGCCATTGTCGGTGGCCCCTTCGTGGCGTTCGGCGCCGTGCTCGTATGGTTCGGCGTCAAGCGCATGCGTGGTCGCTAGTTCGCGTGCGTTGTTCTGCATTTCCCGCTTGCTCCGTATGAAGCGTTGCGCGAAGCTTGGTCGATGGATGATCTCGCGCTCACGGTCCGAGCTGCGCGGCCCGAAGATGCCGCCGACGTGGCGCGCATCTACATTGAATCCTGGCACGACACCTATCCTGCGGTTCTTTCGACAGCAATGCTCTGCTCGATGACGTTGAAAGGGCAGAGTGCGCGCTGGCTCTCGACCATCCGCCATCAAAGACGTGAGGCGGTGCTCGTCGCGGAGTCGGCACAGTTCGGTCTCGTCGGCATGACGAGTCTCGGCCCTTCGCGCGATCGCGCGTTCGGTTATGACGGCGAGGTCTACACGCTCTACGTAGACCCGGCGCACTTCGGCCGCGGCGCCGGGCGCGCGCTGCTCCGAGAAGCGTTCCAAATCCTGCGCAAGCGCGGACACTCTTCCTGCGTGATCTGGGCGCATGCGGCCAACAATGCGCGCTTCTTCTATGAAACCATGGGCGGGCGCGTGGTGGCGGAACGACGGGCGCGCTTGATGGGCGACATGGTTCCCGAAATCGCGTTCGGCTGGAAGACTCTGGCGCTGACCGAACGCAGCCACGCAAAATGATGGTGTTCGCAAAGAACGCGATCGTCATCCTTCTCGACAGCCTCAATCGTCACATGCTGGGCAGCTACGGCGGTCGCGAGTTCGACACGCCAAACCTAGACCGGCTTGCGAAGCGCTCCGTGCGATTCACCAAGCACTACGCTGCGTCGCTTCCCTGCATGCCGGCGCGTCACGATATTCTGTGTGGCGCGTGGGACTTTCTTTGGCGTCCGTGGGGATCGGTAGAGCTGTGGGAAGACGCCATTACCTATCCCTTGCGGCGCGCTGGTGTGGTGTCCCAACTCATCAGCGACCATCCGCACTTGTTTGAAACTGGCGGCGAAAACTATCACGTCGACTTCACGGCCTGGGACTATCAGCGCGGTCACGAGGGCGACGCCTGGAAAACGCGCGGCGATCCGAGCTGGGCGGGAACGCCGATGTTCGGTCCCAAGCGCGAGATGCCGTATGACAAGTCGCGCGGCCATTTCCGCGGCGAAGCAGACTTTCCCGGTCCACGCACCATGCAGGCCGCAGCGAACTGGTTGAACGACAATGCCGGCGTGCACGAGCGCTTTTTTCTGTTCGTCGACGAATTCGACCCGCACGAGCCGTTCGACACGCCCGCCGAATACGTCAAACGCTACGATCAGGACTGGGACGGCCCGCCTCTGATCTGGCCGCCCTACGGCGCCGATATCGTCAAGCGCGGCGTCATGACGGCGCGCGAAGGTCGCCACCTGCGTGCGGCGTACGGCGCGAAACTCACCATGATCGATCACTGGCTGGGTCGCGTGCTCGACATGATCGACGCCAAGGAGCTGTGGAAGGACACGATGGTCGTGCTTTGCACCGACCACGGACACTATCTGGGCGAGAAGGACATCTGGGGCAAGCCGGCAGTCCCACTTTACGACACGATTTGCCGAATTCCTCTCATGATCGCCGCGCCCGGTGTCGCACCCGGCACCAACGACGCATTGACGACAAGCGTCGATCTGTTCGCCACTCTTGCGGAGCTATTCGAAGTCGAAGACGAGATTCGTCAGCGCACGCACGGCCGTTCGTTGCTTCCCCTTCTGACCGGCAGTAGTAAGTCCGTTCGTGATTGGATTCTCGCAGGCGTGTGGGGACGCGAAGTGCATTACATCGATGGCAAGAACAAATACGCGCGCGCGCCACTCGAAAAAAATCGCCCGCTCGTCACCATGTCCAATCGCTGGTCCACGATGCCGACGCACCTTTTGGCCCGCGAACAGGAAATGCCGTTGCCCGACGAGCGCGCGCGGCTTGATCGGATGCCGGGAAGCAGGGTGCCGGTCATTCGCCAGTCCTGGGATGAAAGCGACGCCGTGCCATACTGGGCGCTGGCGCGCTTTTCCGGCAACCATCTCTACGATCTCGACGCCGATCCGAACGAGGACAATAACCTCGTCGGCAGTCAGCTGGAGAAAGAACTCGCCGCGAAGCTGCGCGATGCCCTAAAATCGGTCGAGGCGCCCGAAGAACAGTTCGCGCGGCTACACCTTTCCTAGAATCCCAACCGCTTCAGGTGCGGTTCGAGCGCTGCGAGCGTTTGATCGGTCGTCAAACCCGACTTCCCCTGCAAGCCATACCAGAGCTGGTTGATGAGATAGCGCACAAAGATCCAGTGCGATCGCTCTTTTAGCGAGCCATCGTCCGAGGCGAACCGGTAGTCGCGCAGCACGAGATCGACATTGGACTCGCCGAGAAGCCAGAACCAGGCGAAATCGATGGCGGGATCGCCAAATGCGGCGTCGGAGAAGTCGATGATGCCCGTGATCCGACCATCCTGAACCAGGATGTGGTCGTCCGTAAGATCGTTGTGCGCCAGACGAGACGGACCAGGCGCGACGGCCTTGAATGTGTCGTGAAAGGAATCAAAGCGCGCCAGCATCGGTGCAGAGATGATCTGCGCGATCTCAGCGCGACGCACGCGGCGATAGAGGGCTACGAAGCGCTCTCCCGACCAAGTCCGCGCGATCGAACCATCAGGTTGAGTGATCGCTTCGGCGGGCAGCGCATGCAAGCTCGACAGAAAAGCCGCGAGCGAGGCAAGCGCGATCCTCTGATCCGCAGGCGCCATCGTCGAGAAGACTTCAACGGTCATCTCGGCCCCCTTGATCCGTTCGTATACTCCGAAGCTTCGATCAGGGCTCACGCGCTCATAGCGCGGTACCGGCAATGGCGAGATAGGGCTGAACTTCGACAGCAGGTTCAGTTCGGCGGCAAAGCGGCCGCGATATTCCACCTTTCGGGGAAAACGCGCGATCTGCTCATCGTCCAGGACCACGACGAGATTGTCCTCGCCGCTGCCGATCAGTTCCGCTTTCGAAAAAGCCAGCTGCGGAAACGCTACGCGGATGCGTACCACAAGCGCTTCGAGCGTCGGGCTCTCAGAGGTCGCGGGGTCGGACAAAATCGATCAACTCACCTCGGCCCGGCGGCACATCGCGCCACCGCACCACGTCGAAATCGAGGACTGCGAGCGCGCAGGTCGGAAACTTTTCTTCGATCAAATCGAAACGGTTGCGCTCCTTGCGTTTTACGGGCTGGCGCGAGAGCGAGGCCGCCAACTGCTCAATCCCCGGGTTGTGCCCGACGAGCAGCAGGATGGCGACGGCCGCTGGCGCGGAGCGCACCACGGCAAGCATTTCGCGCGACCCTGCGAGATAGAGCCGGTCCGTGTATTCGACATGCTGCTTGCGCGGCAGTTTCTCGATCAACAATTCCACAGTTTCCACGGTCCGGCGAGCGGTCGACGAGAGGATGAGGTCTGGAAAATACTTTTTGGCTGCCAGATACGCGCCGATCGCCGGAGCGTCCAAACGCCCGCGGGTCATGAGTTCGCGTTCATGATCCTCGATATCGGGGCCCAGGGGCTCCGTCTTGGCATGGCGCAGCAGCAAAAGCCGCTTCACGCGACCTGATACTTTGCCCGCGCGCCGCGCTCGATCGCCGCAGCGGTGAGCTTGTCGATGTCGAGAAGTCTGCGGATGGCGTCGAGCATGCGCAATTCTTCGAGCGCGATGCGCCGGTCGGCGAGTGCAACTTCGAGCGCAACCCAATAGGCGGTCTCGTGCAGCACTTGGGGCAAGCCGTCCTTGACGAGACCAAGAACCGCATCGGCCCCGTCCGGTTCCTGCAATATCTGGGCGCACTCCTGGCAGATCGCCAGCAGCCGGCTGTGGTCGAAATTCTTGAAGGCGGGAAGTCCCTTGGTCAGCTCGCCAATGATGCGCAATTCGGACTCGCTCATCGAGCCGTCCGCAGCCGAAATGATGACCATCACGTATATCAGGGCAGTGTGATGGCTGATGGCGTTCACTTTTGTCATGGCTGCCTCGATGCGGCGCGACCTTAAGAAACTTGACCCCTGCCAGCAAGCGCGCAACAAAAGTGCATGGCGACGAACAAAAAACCCGGAAAGTGGCGCAATCGCACACTCGCGGTGCGGGCCGGCACAATGCGCTCGCCGTTTCAGGAAACGTCGGAAGCCCTCTTCCTGACGTCGGGCTATGCCTATGAAGAGGCCGAGGAGGCCGAGGCGCGCTTCAAGGGCGAAGCTAGCGGTTACCAATACAGCCGCTTTGGCAATCCGACAGTGAGCATGTTCGAACAGCGCATGGCGGCGCTCGAAGGCGCACCGGTCGCACGTGCGACGGCCACCGGCATGGCAGCAGTCACCGCGTCCCTTCTCTGCGCGTTGAAGACCGGCGACCACGTTGTTGCTGCCAAAGCCATGTTCGGCTCATGCCGTCACGTGATCGAAGAAATTCTGCCCAGGTTCGGCATAGCCAACACGCTGGTCGATGGAAGCGACATCGACCAGTGGCAGTCCGCGATGCGACCGGAAACGAGAATGCTTTTTCTCGAAACGCCCGCCAACCCCACTTTGGCAATTGTCGATCTGAAGGCTGTTGCCAGGATTGCCCACAAGAACGGCGCACGGCTGATCGTCGACAACGCATTCGCAACGCCTGCTCTGCAACGTCCGTTCACATTCGGCGCGGACATCGTGGTGCATTCCTCGACCAAATACATCGACGGTCAGGGTCGCGCGCTAGGCGGCGTGATCTTGTGTCAGGAAGATTTCCTCAAGGATCATTTGCAGACATTCTTCCGCAACACCGGCCCCTCCATCAGCCCGTTCAATGCCTGGATACACCTCAAGAGCCTCGAAACACTGGACTTGCGCATGCGCGCCCACTGCGAAGCCGCAACCACGGTCGCGGACTTCCTTGGGCGGCACGAGAGAGTGACGCGCGTGCTCTACCCCTTCCGGCCCGATCATCCGCAACACAACCTCGCCCGTGCACAGATGGACGGCGGCGGCGGCGTTGTCGCCTTCGAAGTCGGCGGCGGCAAGAAATCCGCGTTCAAGCTCGCCAACGCACTCAAGGTGATCGATATTTCAAACAACCTCGGCGACGCCAAAAGCCTGATCACCCATCCCGAGACGACAACCCATCAGAAACTGACGCCCGCGGCGCGAGCCGAACTTGGCGTGACCTCTGGATTACTGCGGCTCTCCGTTGGCCTTGAGGATCCCGCCGACATTTGTGACGACCTCGAACAAGCATTGGCAGCAGCATGAGCGAACATCGCGCATCCGTCCGCTGGCGGCGCTCGAGCGCCGACTTCACCTACAACACCTACAATCGCGCGCACGAGGTGACGTTCAACGACGGCGCCGTTGTCGTGCCAGGTTCAGCCGCGCCCGCCTTTAAGGGTGACGTCGATAGAGTCGATCCCGAGGAGGCGTTCGTCGGCTCACTTTCGGCCTGTCACATGCTCACCTTCCTTGCGATCTGTGCGCGCAAGCGTCTGATCGTCGACTCCTATGAAGACGCCGCGGTTGGAGTCATGGAAAAAAATCCGCAGGGAAAGCTGTGGGTATCGCGGGTGACGCTACGTCCGCGAATCACTTTTGCGCCGGGAACTGCGCCAGATTCTGCCATTCTCGCGGAAATTCACGGCCTTTCGCATGAAGAATGTTTCATCGCGAACTCTGTGAAGACCATCGTGTCGGTGGAGCCACACTCGTCCGGCAATTAACGCTCGCAACGTGAACGCCTTGCTTTGGCCGCCTTCGCTACCAATAATTTGTGCATGTACGAACGTTCGACTCGCAACATCACCGTCGCCGTGAAGCCGGCCTTTCTCGACGATCAATCCGATCCGGATGAGCAGCGCTATCTCTGGTCGTACACGGTGACGATCGAGAATAAGGGAGCCGAAACGGTTCAGCTGCTTTCTCGCTATTGGCAAATCGTCGACGGGCGTGGGCAGGTGAAGGAAGTTCGCGGACCGGGCGTGGTCGGGGCTCAACCAGTCATCGCGCCCGGCCAGAAGTTTCAATATACGAGCGGCTGTCCACTGCCGACTGCTTCGGGCTGCATGTCGGGCAAATATCAGATGCGCAGCAGTTCGGGCGAAGCGTTTGAAGCTGAGATTCCAGCGTTCCTGCTGGAGAGCCCGCACGAACGGCGCCAGATCCATTGATTTTGCGGTAATAGGAGCCGCGCCAGCGTGACGCGTATGCAGGCAAGCCCCTAACTTTGCGCGGGTTGATCCGGACGGTCGGACAGGGCGTAATTGGCCCCTCCCCCACAAGAGACCCGCAATGCAAAAGACCATGACAAAGCGCCATTCCGCAAAGCCCGACCGGCCGACGCGCGAAGAGGCGGAGGACGCTATCCGCACCATGTTGCGCTGGGCGGGAGACGACCCGGACCGGGAGGGATTGCGCGAGACGCCGCAACGCGTCGTCAAGGCATTTGAGGAGTGGTTCTCCGGCTACGGTCAGGATCCCGAAGCCTATGTCCGCCGCACGTTCGAAGAGGTCGACGGCTACGACAATATGATCGTGCTGAAGGACATCCGCTTCGAATCGCATTGCGAACATCACCTTGCGCCGATCATCGGTCGCGCTCACGTCGGCTATCTGCCGACACACAGGGTGGTTGGCATCTCCAAGCTTGCGCGCGTTGTCGAAGCATATGCACGCCGGCTGCAGGTACAGGAGAAGCTGAACGCCCAGATCGCCAACACGATCCAACGCGTTCTGCAGCCGCGTGGAGTCGCCGTCGTGATCGAGGCCACCCATCAGTGCATGACGACACGCGGTGTCCACAAGACCGGCGTCACCATGGTGACGTCGACGATGCTTGGCGATTTTCGCACCAACGAAATCACCCGGCGGGAATTTCTTGCCGTCATCGGCAATCCGACTTCTTCGATGGATCGCTGAAGGCGATGGCTGCCGCGCTCGCGCCGCTGGAACTGGTGCGCCGTCTCATTGCATTCGATACCACCAGCCGGGGCTCGAACCTGGCGCTCATCGAGTATGCGCAAGGCTTGCTCGAAGAGTCCGGCGCGCGCTGCCGGCGAACGTTCGACACGAGCGGCACCAAGGCAAACCTGTTCGCCACGCTCGGCCCCGACAAGCCGGGTGGTTATGTGCTCTCGGGCCACACCGACGTGGTGCCAGTCGATGGCCAGGACTGGTCGAGCGATCCGTTCGGACCCGAAGTTCGAGGCGAGAGATTGTTCGGCCGCGGCGCCTGCGACATGAAGGGCTTTATCGGCGTCGCACTCGCCTCACTGCCGAGAATCACCGCGATGAAGCTGGCGCGACCACTCCACTTCGCATTGTCTTACGACGAGGAAGTCGGCTGCACCGGGGTTCGCGGCCTGCTCGACGATCTCAAAGCCAACAACATCAAGCCCGAGCTTGCGATCATCGGTGAACCGACTTCAATGAAAATCGTCGGTGCGCATAAGGCTGGTGCGGTACTGCACACGCATTGCCACGGCCGTGAAGGTCATTCCAGCGCACCGGAGAAAGGCGCCAACGCGGTGATGATGGCGGGTGAATTCGTCCGCCTGCTTGAAGATGCGTGGAATGAGTTGCGCGCCGACGCCGATCCGCGCTTCGATCCGCCACACTCCACCGTGCAGGCGAATATGATCGAAGGCGGTTCGGCGTCGAACATTCTGGCGCGCGATGCTCTTGTCACGTGGGAATATCGTGCCCTGCCCGACCGCGACGCGGCCGCGATCGTAGCGCGAGTTCGCGAGCGCGCCGAGCGTGAAATTCTTCCGAAATATCGCGACCGTGCACCCGAGGCCCGGCTCGAGACCGTACTGCATGCCGCCTATCCCGGTCTGGTGATGGATGAAGCCTCGCCGGCGGTACGCCTCGCGCTGACATTGACGGGCGCCAATCACGCCGAAGCGGTGTCCTACGGAACCGAAGCGGGCCACTTCCAGGGCGCAGGCATACCCGCCGTCATTTGCGGTCCCGGCTCGATCGACCAGGCACACAAGGCCGACGAGTTCGTCGACCTTTCGCAACTGAAGGCTTGCGAAGAATTCCTGATGAAGGTGATCGCGAAAGCCGCGATGTGAAAAGAGCCGGAGTCGCTATGCGGCGTTATGGATCGCTGATCATCGTCGTCGTAGTCGTCGCCGTCGCGGGTGCGATTTTCGGCTTCAACCAGATCGACAAATCGAACTTCGGAATTCCGCGCTTCTATGCCTGGCGGACGCTTTCCGGAGAATTTCATGGCGGACGCCGGGCACACATCAATGGCGTCAGCATCTATTACGAGGTTTATGGCGAGGGTCCCCCGGTGCTTCTGCTGCACGGCGCCGGCGGGTTTCGTGAAACGATGCACTACTTCATCTCCACCTTGGCGCCGACACACACCGTCATCGCCGTCGACAGTCGGGCGCAGGGCCGTTCGACGGATTCCGCCACTCCGCTCAGCTATACCCAGATGGGCGACGACATGATCAAGCTGATGGATGTGCTCCAGCTCAAACAGGCCGACGTCATTGGCTGGAGCGACGGCGGCATCGTCGGGCTCGATATGGCGATGAAGCATCCCGAGCGTATTCGCCGCCTGATCGCGATCGGTGCGAACTATGACGTCAACGGCGTGCCGCCGAAGGAATTGAGCCCGCAGGCCATCCGCGCCGTCGCGGCACAGGTCAAACCGTTCTATGACAATGTCGCGCCCGATCCCGCGCACTTTCCTGTCCTGCTGCAAAAGCTGACGACGATGCTGACGCATGAGCCGCACTACACGCTCGCCGAGCTCGGTCGCGTCCGCGCGCGCACGCTGATCGTCGCCGGCGAACACGACATGATACTACGCCAGCACACCGACAGCTTGGCGCACGCCATCCCGGGCGCGCGCGAAATCATTGTGCCCGGTGCCAGTCACTTCGGGCCGCTGGAAAACCCGGACGCCTATGAAGATATCGCCGTGCGGTTTCTGAATTCGGGTTAGGCGCGCGAATTCGCGTTTTCCGCACCAGCTATTACGTTAGCCCGCCAGATCAGCCGGCGCTATTTCGTGCGTCTTGCCGCAGAACTCGCAACGCGCGCGGATGATGCCGTCACCATCGGCGAGCCCAGCACGCTCCTTGGGCGCATAGGCCTTCAGCACTGAGGAGATACGGCTGGTGTCGCAGCCACAGCGAAACTCGACCCTTTCCGCCGGGTGCACGCGTGTCTCATCTTCGTGGAAGAGCCGCCAGAGCAGCGTCTCCGCCGGCAGGTCGAGGTCGACCAGTTCGATGTCCTGCACCGTCGAGAGGAACGAGGCGAGACGTTCCCAATCGTCTTCGCTGCCATGCCCTTCCGGCGTCGACTGCAGCATAATGCCGCCGGCGCGCCAGGAGGGTGCGGCCGTTCCCGGCGTAAACACCGGTGCAGCGGCAAGGCGCACCACAGTCGGCAATTGCTCGGACTGCGAGAAATATGTTTCTGCCGATGTCGCGATGCCGAGTGGAGAGAGCTCGACAATGCCTTGGTAGGTCTTGCCGTCGCGGCGCGGTTCGATCGTGATCGCCATCACGCCGTCCCCCGCCAGAGTATCGAAGGACGACAATGAAGTTTCGGCGAGGCGCGCTTTGTCGACTCGCGCAAAGCCGCGCACGCCGATCGGAACACCCTTCTCGGCACCGAAATAGTCCGCTGTCACCAGATCGAGCGGACCGTCGCTCTTCGTTTGAATGGTAAGACGGCCATCGAGCTTGAGCGACGTGCCGAGGATTGCAGCCAGCGCGAGCGTCTCGGCCGCCACGCGCGCGGCAGCTTCGGGCAGCGCATGGGCACTAAGGGCGCGGGCTGAGGCCACATTAAGCCGCACCATGCGGCCGCGCAGGCCGACATCGGGGAGATCGAAGGGCAGGACAAAGTCGGCTTGAGGCGCACGCTTGTATTCGGATTTGGGCATGGGTTCACTATATGGGACCTCGCGCTGCGGATATCAATCGCGCGACGAGAGTGCCTAAATGGAGGGCTGCCGTATGGACGATCGCCCACAACTCAATTTCCGCATTTCAGCTCAAAATCGATAGGCAGGACTCTGACTTGGGTCCACTACGCGGCCACTTTCTTAACCGCGCCTGTCTCCTGCACCAATTCGTCGAACAGTGCACGATAGTGGATCATCGCGGTTCGAAGATCCTCTGTACCCACTTCGCTTTTGCCCAGGCGCGACGCGATGGCATTTGCGGCGCGATAGTTCTGCGTGACGTTCGGGTGATCGACCGAGATGTCCGCGGCGCGCTGCTCAAAGTCGGATACGGGATAACCCCGACGCTGCATCAGGGATGTAACGAGAGCATCGGCTTGCGTTACCGCCTCTGCCGGGGAGTCCACGAAATGCGCCTGTACGTTTTTCCACTCCTCGAGGAAGCGTTGACGATCGGCCGGGTCCAGTTCCCGAATATCGAGTTTTTCGACACGCTTTTCCCGATCGAGCAGTTTTTCCTGCGCTTTGCGCTCGGAACCGACTTCACTTGCTACGCGCTCATACTCAGTGCCGTAGCGTTGTCGCAGCGCTGCGCCCGTTCTGCGCCTTTGGATGTAGAGGCAAACAAAGATGACAACCAACAAGAGCACTGCGATCGCAAGCGCAATCGGTCCAAATTCGGTGAGCTGCGGACTCATCGCAATCTCCGCCCAATAGATTCACGAACTGAACGCGGCCTTGGCCCAATGGTTCCACTCGCTTGGCTATTTGGAGCAATCTTCGCGCGAACACTGTCCACTTTAACCATCGATCCAACTTTTTCACGCCGCGAAACGCCGCCGCGATTATCGTCGTGGGCGGTACTCTCCGCATGCACGGAGAGTCTGGGGTGTTGGTTTTTCCATGTACGAACAGAGCACTACCGTCGACGGGGATTCGGGCCGTTCGCGCTCGTCAATGAGCGCCCTAGCGCTACATGCCGCCGCCATTCGGACCGAGTTGCAGGCTGACCGTCTGCTCTATTTGTTCATCGGCAGCTACGTTTTGGTCGTCGGGATCGCTGCATTTTTGACCGGCGACGGCGGCAAGTTCTGGCCCTTTTTATACGTTTGGGCCACCTTGTCGATGAGTTCGTCGTCGTTGGTGGTCATACTGGCGCCGTTTGCCATCTTCGCAGTCGCCATCGCCGTCCAAAGAAATCCCTCGGCACCATTTTCCGAACTGCTGCGAATTATCAGATCGGTCATCGGACCAAGAGTTCTCACCGGAACTCTTCTCATTTGCATCATCGGCGTATTCTACGGCGCCTTCACCTCAGCCAAGAATATGCTTCCGGACATCTTCCACCATCACTGGGATGCACAGCTTGCGAAGGCCGACCAGTTGATCGGTGGCGGTGTCGATCCCTCCCAATATCTGATGGGAATCCGCGGCAGTGAATTGACGGCACTCAACTTCCTTTACGGAGGGGTTTGGCATGTTTTGGTGTTCGGCTTGACTGCGTTCGTCGCGCTCTCGAGGTCGCACGAACGCGTGCGGAAGCAGTTTCTCTTGGCCTTCCTCATGTGTTGGATCGTCGCTGGCAATGTTCTGGCAGCGATCTTTTATTCCGGCGGTCCGAGTTTCTACGATCTCTTCACCGGCGATGGCGCGCGCTTTTCGAACCTGACGCAGTCGATCACGCCGGCTATCACACTGGCCGAGCAGTCCTACCTGCGGGAATTTTTCAAGGCCGGGGAAGTCGGAATCGGAACAGGCATCGCCGCGTTTCCCAGCATGCATGTCACTGCGGCCACATTGGTCGCGTTCCTGCTGGGGTCGATGGATAAGCGCTTGGGTTGGCTTGGAATTGCTTTTGTCGCGTTCATCGAAATTGGCTCCGTCAGGCTCGGCTGGCATTACGCCATAGATGGTTACGCCGGCATCTGCAGCGCGGTGATCGTCTGGTGGCTCGCCGGCAAAATCGTCACGCGTCCGCCGTTCGCGGCGAGCGGCGACGGACGTTAGAGCGCATCCACGATTTGTCGTCTGGTTCTGAGCCTAAGCCTTGGAGCGGCTCGCGACCTTGTCCAGCTTCTTCTCGAGGCGCGCGAACCCGTCGGCGAGACAGGCCATGATCGCCTGCGCGTCGGCAGTCGGTGTTCCGAGCTTTTGGGACATAGCGCCGTTGCCGTTGCTCATAGGCTTGTGCTCGGCGCCGTGTGCCTCAGCCCGAACGCAGTCATACGCGGCGCGCAACTTCTTGGCCGAGTCGCGTTCTTCGCAGATGTACCAACCGAGCATGTTGGCGGTCACTGGATCGTAAAAGCCTTCAGCCAACTTCGCCTCGATCTCGCCGAACGGATCGGAGCTGATGTCGGAACGTGCACGGCCGATCTTCTCCAAATCGCTGATCTTTGGATTGGCATACTTCGCGAGACGCTTGGCGCCTTCCGGATCGGGTTTGTGGCGAAGCTCGTAACCAAGCTCGCCCAGCATGCGACAGAAGAGTTCGCCGTGACTGGTTTCGCGCGCCGCGACGAGACGGAGCGTACAGGCCAGATCCTCATTCGGAGTCGCATCGGCCCACGCCCGCAGATAGACGCCGGCGCTCGTCTCCGCGAGCGAGATGGCATTGAGAAGTCCAAGATAGGCAGGCTTTTTGGCAGTCGTGTCGGTTTGCATGAACCTCTCCTCGTGCGTAGCGGTCAGTTGTCGGTCAATCGCCAATAGGGAGCGCAATGCTATGCAGGCTTCAAGCCGCACGGCAACCGCATGTTTTGGTTGCAGAGCAACAATTCCGTTGGCGTAGGCTTGTGATCGGAATCTGCCGCTACGTGCGCCTGGCGATGAACGCACAAGTTCCTAGGCGACTTGCTTTGTGAACGGGAGATAAACGTCGGTCCCAGACTGGGTTCAGCTACCGCGGAGCAATCATGCGTCCAACGGTGCATCCGCATCGCAGCGAAGAGGAACGAACCATGAGGGTGATGCGGTGGAACTGGTCCGGCGAAGGGAATCTCGAGCCGTTCGGAACTAAGTCGGCATCGCCGCGTTCAACTCACAGGTACTTGCGCACTCGCCTTGGGGGCGAAGCCAATCCTGCGCACGGCATTTCACAACCGGACATGGAGCGCCAATGAAACCGTCTCTGAAACGCACCCTACTTGCGTCGACTATTGTGGGTCTGGCGATAACCGCCGCGTCCAGCGCGTGGGCCCAATATGGCGGTGGCTACGACAGAAACAATGTCGTCACTTACTCGCGCGACACCGGGGGCTATTGCGACTTTGCCGGCTGCCCAGACCGCTTCTGGCAATATCCTGTCCACTACGGACCGGTGTTCTTTCGTGGGCAGTGGTACCAAGGGCCGGTCTATTTCCGCGGCGACCGTTTCGGTCGGCAATATTGGGTGCGCGGCGGCTGGCATCGCGACGAATGGCGCGGGCGCCGTCCAAGCTGGGCACGGCAAAGCCATGACGGGCCGCCGCTGGGCCTTGCTTACTATGCGAGCCACGGCTTTCGGATAAGCGATCAATCACGTCAGCCCGGCTATGGCGACAATGGTGGCGCGCACGCCAGCTATCGCACTTTTCATCGCACGCTCGCCGCTCACGGTGACTGGGTGTACAGCGACCGCTGGGGCGAGGTTTGGGTTCCGTCTGACGTTCCGAGGAGCTTTCATCCCTATTACACGGGCGGCCACTGGGCCAACACGCGCGAATACGGCTGGATGTGGGTTTCCGACTATGACTGGGGCGACATCGCGTTTCACTACGGCCGCTGGGTAAACGATCCGGACGATGGCTGGATGTGGATTCCAGGTTATGTGTGGAGTCCGGGCTGGGTCGTGTGGCGTTCGAACGATCGCTATACCGGCTGGATGCCGATGCCGCCCGACGAAGGCTTTCTGCGCGGCGACACCGGCGGGTTCAGCATCTCGATCAATTTCAACCGAACCGACGATTACTACGGCTATTCGCGCTGGTATGGACGCAGCTATGACGAAAACCGCTTTGCCTCCAACTGGGTCTTCGTCGGGACTGGCAACCTCTCCGATCGCGACTATCGCTCGCATGCGGTGAGCGGCGGCAACGTCGTCAATATCATCAACACGACGACCAACGTCACCAACTACACCGTTGTGAATAACTATGTCGTGAACAGAAGTGTTGACGTCCGAGCCGTCGAGCAGGCCAGCGGTCGTCCGGTTCCCGCTGTGAGTGCGGCGACGGTCGTCAAGACTCCCGCACTGATCACAACCGCCGACACCGGCCGTGCGGTCCAGGTGCAGATGCGCCAGACCCAGCCGCAAGGAACCGGCACCGTCAGCAGCGCGCCGCAACCGTCTGCGGAAGTGGTACGCAACTTGTCGACGCGCCCGGTCGAACGCAACGGCCGAACGCCGACACACCTCTTTACTCAAACGACGGTGGTCAACGCGCCGCTCAAACCGGCACCAGCTGGGGCTGCAGCGCCGGCAGCGAATGCTCCGACCGCTCCGGTCAACGCTCCCGCAACTGGTGGAACCGCTCCCGCACCTTCGGGCGGAAAACCCGGCGGTACGGAACACGGACGTCCCTCAGGCGCGCCGGGTGGCGCGATGACAGCACCGACCTCGCCGGCGGCCACTACTCCGACCGAAAATAATCCCGTTGGCGAAAGAGGCGGAAAGAACCGTGACAGGTCGAAAGGTGGTGCGGAAAATCAACCCGCTCCACAAGGCGCTGCACCGACTGCGCCTGCTCAGACCACGGCACCCACTGCGACGCCGCCTGCCGCCAATAATCCGCCGACTGACATGGGCAAGCGCAATCGCGACCGGAACAGGGGCGGCCCCGAGACTCAGGGTGGCGGGCAAGGCGGCGCGTCGCCCGCGCCGGCGCCGACCACGGCGCCTACGGCAACACCGCCTGCCGCCAACAATCCGCCGGCCGACATGGGTAAACGCAATCGCGACCGGAACAGGGGTGGCCCCGAGACTCAAGGTGGCGGGCAAGGAGTAGCGCCAACAGCACCCGCTCAAACGGCACCCATGGCCACACCGCCCACCGAGAACAATCCGCCGGCCGACATGGGCAAACGCAATCGCGACAGGAACAGAGGCGGATCTGAGAATCAGGGCGGCCCGCAAGGCGCCGCACCGACTGCACCAACTCAGACAGCACCAGCGGCCACACCGCCCACCGAGAACAATCCGCCGGCCGACATGGGCAGACGCAATCGGGAGCGGAACAGAGGCGGATCTGAGAATCAGGGCGGCCCGCAAGGCGCCGCACCGACTGCACCAACCCAGACAGCACCAGCGGCCACGCCGCCGCCTGCCGCAAATACGCCTGCAGACACGAGTGGGCGTAATCACGAGAGACGCAGAGGCGGCCCGAACAACCCGGGAGCAGCCCCGGCCGAAACTGCAACACCACCAGCTCAGACGGCGCCCAATGTGACTCCGCCTCCGGCAAACACGCCGGCGGACAAGGCCAAGGACCGGCGCAAGCACAAAGACAACAAAGACGACAACCAGACCAACGACACCAACCCGCCACAGTAGGATCTGAAGCGTCCAGGTCCCCGTGTCAGTACACGGGGACCGCGCCGGTTCCGTTCAGTCTTCGGGCTAACCCAATGCCCAGACCAGAATCGCTTTTTGCGCATGGAGGCGGTTTTCGGCTTCGTCGAACACGACGGAGTGCGGACCATCCATGACCTCGTCGGTCACTTCTTCGCCGCGATGCGCCGGCAGGCAGTGCATGAAGAGCGCGTCCTTTGCCGCACAGGAGATCAGCCGCTCATTCACCTGATAGGGCTTGAGCAGATTGTGGCGCTGCTTGGTCGTGTCCTCATCACCCATGGACACCCAGGTGTCCGTGACGACACAGTCTGCGCCCGCCACCGCCTTCTGCGGATCGTCGAGGAAATGCACCTTGGCGCCTTCGGCTTCCGCATAGTGACGTAGGCTCTCGCGGGGTGCGAGTTCCTTTGGCGTCGCGATCGAAAGTTCAAAGCCGAACTTGACCGCAGCGTGCACCCAGGAAGCCTGGACATTGTTGGAGTCGCCGGTCCAGGCAACCTTGCGGCCCTTGATGCTGCCCTTCTTCTCTTCGAACGTCATGACGTCTGCCAGCACCTGGCAGGGATGCGTGAGCTTGGTCATGCCGTTGATCACCGGCACCGACGAATTCTCCGCCATCTCGTGCAGCATGTCCTGATCGAGAGTGCGGATCATGACGGCGTCGACATAGCGCGACATCACGCGCGCCGTATCCGCCATTGTCTCGCCCCGGCCGAGCTGCATTTCCGCGCCGGTGAGCATAATCGTCTTGCCGCCGAGCTGCTGCATGCCGACGTCGAACGAAACGCGCGTGCGCGTCGAGGGCTTGTCGAAGATCAACGCCAACATCTTGCCGTCGAGCGGCTTGTCGCTATCCGTTTGGCCGCGGGCGAGCTTAGCGCGCGCGGCCTTGCGCTTGCGCGCATCGGCGATGAGCCGGTTGAGCGTCGCCGAATCGAAATCACTGAGATCGAGGAAGTGTTTCACCTCCCCGGTCCGCACCACCGGAGCATTCATGCCGCTACCGTTTTCTTCTGGGCTTCGAATTCCGCGGCTGTCGCGGAAAGCAACTTGACGGCGTCACGCACTTGGTCCTCCGTCACGATCAGTGGCGGCAAGAGGCGCACGACATTCTCGCCTGCGCCGACGATAAGCAGCCCTTGCTTGCGCGCGGCGGTGACGAAATCCGTGTTGGGCACGCGAAGCTTGAGACCGAGCATCAGACCCTGGCCGCGCAGCTCTTCGAACACCGAAGGATGCTCAGCGATGAGGCCGGCGAGTTGCTGGCGCAGATAGTTGCCGACGGATTCGACATGCGCGAGGAAACCGGGCGCCAGAACCAAATCCAGTGCCGCGTTGCCAATCGCCATGCCGAGCGGATTGCCGCCATAGGTCGAGCCGTGGGTGCCCGCTGTCATGCCCTTCGCCGCTTCGGCAGTCGCGAGACACGCGCCGAGCGGAAAGCCGCCGCCGATGCCTTTTGCGACGCACATGATGTCAGGCTCGACGCCGAGCCATTCATAGGCGAAGAGCTTTCCGGTGCGCCCGACACCGCACTGGATTTCGTCGAAGATCAGGAGGAGGCCGTGCTCGTCGCAAATCCGGCGCAGCGCGCGCAGGAATTCCGGGAGGATCGGTGTCAGACCGCCCTCGCCCTGGATCGGCTCGATCATCAGCGCCGCCGTTGCCGGCGTGATCGCGGCATCGAGCGCCTTCAAATCGTTCGGCGGCACCTGATCGAAGCCCTCAACTTTGGGACCGAAGCCTTCGAGGTATTTTTCCTGACCGCCCGCTGCGATGCCGGCCATGGTGCGGCCGTGAAAGGCTCCCTTGAAGGTGATGATGTGGAAGCGTTCCGGATGACCGCTCACATAGTGATAGCGCCGCGCCATCTTGAAGGCACACTCGCAAGCTTCCGCACCCGAATTGGTGAAGAAAACAGTGTCGGCGAACGTGTTGTCGACGAGTCTTTTGGAAAGCGTTTCCTGTCCGGGTACGCGATAGAGATTGGAGGTGTGCCACAAGCGATTCGCCTGCTCGTTCAACGCCGCAATCAATTTGGGGTTGGCGTGGCCGAACGCGTTGACCGCGACCCCGGCACCGAAGTCGAGATACCGCCGGCCATCCTCGGCGAAAAGGTAAGCACCTTCGCCGCGGACGAATGCGACATCCGCCCGGTTATAGGTTGGCAGCACCGACGGAAACACTGGACTCTCCATGACTTGGTCCGCTTTGGGCCTGTGGACGAGCCCACGGGCAAGCGTCGGACTTATCCGCTGAAAGTCCCCATCGCACAAGCGATGGGCTCCCATGCACCTGAGTCGCGATGTTGTGGACAAGGGGTTGCGAGTGGCGGCCAAGCCTTGTGCAACGTATCATCGGCGATACGATATCTTGTGGCAAAAGCCATCAGGGAGCGGTTTCATGACCCAGTTGATGAATTGGACAGACGATCGCGTCGAGCAGCTCAAAAACCTTTGGACGGAAGGGTTGTCAGCCAGCCAGATCGCCCGCGCGCTGGGCGGCGTCACGCGCAATGCCGTGATCGGAAAAGTCCATCGCTTGGGACTCGCCGGCCGCGCGAGCCCATCGCGCGGCGAACGGCCCAGACTTCCGATGGCGCCGAAAGTGTCGATGCGTTCGCATGTTCCACCGGCACCCATCGTCGAGGAAGATCCGCTGACGTTCGACGATGGCAGTCACGCAACCGTGCTCACCATCAACGACCGCATGTGCCGTTGGCCGATCGGCGATCCATCGGCAGACGAGTTCCACTTCTGCGGTCGCGCGCCCAAGGGTGGTTCGCCGTATTGCGAAGCGCATGCCCGCAAGGCCTATCAGCCGCAGCAGCAGCGCCGCGACAAGGGCCGGATGACAGGCTGACGCTTGCCAGATCGAAGCCGATCGCGTTTCCTCGCCTTGCGGCCAAGGTGGGGAACGCGATGGCGTCGATTTACGATTTCTCGGCGAAAACGCTGGACGGCAAGACGGTCTCGCTCTCAGACTTCAAAGGCAACGCCATGCTCATCGTCAATACGGCGAGCAAGTGCGGATTCACACCGCAATATGCCGGACTCGAATCGCTTTATGAGAAGCTCCGCGAAAAAGGCCTGACGATTCTGGGTTTCCCCTGCAACCAGTTTGGCAAGCAGGAACCGGGAAACGAGGAAGAGATCGGCGCGTTCTGCCGGATAAACTATGGCGTGAGCTTTCCGATGTTCGCCAAGATCGACGTCAACGGTCCGAACACTCACCCGCTCTATGAATTTCTCAAAGGCGAACAACCGGGCCTGCTCGGCACCAAGAATATAAAGTGGAATTTCACCAAGTTTCTGGTCGACAGAAACGGCAAGGTGGTCGACCGCTTTGCGCCGATGACGAAGCCGGAAGAAATCGAGAAGTCGATCGCCACGGTGCTCTGACGCGATAAGATATATCGTAAATCTAAACGGCAATCGCCATGACGCCTGTCATTCGTGCTGATTGTTCAATCTAGTTGCTAAGAATGTCCTCCGCGCGCAATCGACATGCGCGCTGCGTCTCTAGCGCCGTGTAGAAGACTCTGAAGAACTGCCCAATGCAATTGAACCGGGAAGTGCCGGCCGATCTGCCGCGCTCGAAAAGGGGCATGACCATAGTGCGTCTCACATTGCGAGTACTCTTTTGCGTTGTAGCCGCCGCATTCATCCTGGCTGCCGGCGCGCTCAGTTACCGCGCATGGCGGCAACACGCAAATGCGTTGGCGCTCTCCATTGACCCGAAGACCGGTGTCGAGGAGACGATGTTCGTCTCGCTCGGCGGCGTCGAGCAGTGGATTCAGATTCGCGGCGACGATCGCAGGAATCCCGTTCTGCTCTTCGTGCATGGTGGCCCGGGTTCGCCCGTTTCGCCGGTTTCGTCGGTGCTGCGGACTTGGGAAAAATACTTCACCGTTGTGATGTGGGATCAGCGCGATGCCGGCAAGACGTTCGTCCGCAATGGTGCCGTCCGTGAAATGTCTCTGCCGCGCGTGACTCAGGACGGCATCGAGCTGACCCAGTTTCTCTGCCGTCACCTCGGCAAGCGCAAGATCATCGTGCTCGGCCATTCATGGGGGACGATGGTGGGCTTGGGCATGGTAGTCAGGCGGCCCGATCTCTTTTCGGCTTATGTGGGTACGGGCCAGGTCGTCTCCATCGCCGAAAAAGAGCCCGTCATCTACGCGCGCACTATGGCGCGGTTGCGCGCGGCGCACGACGAGGACGGCGTCCGAACGCTCAACGCATCCGGTGCACCGCCCTATCGCTCCGAACTTCAGATGAGGGTTGAGCGAACGATGTCAGAACGCACAGACTTCCCCTCGGAGCGCGACATTCTGCGAAACATGATTCCCGTGGCTCTGGTCGCTCCCGGCTGGTCGCTCTGGGATATCTATTGGAGCCTGCAAGCGTCGGACCATGCCGAGGACGCGACGTTCGATGCGGACGCATCCTATGACGCGCGCAAATTCGCAACCGAGATTCGTCTCCCATTCTTTATCATCACTGGCGCGCTCGACCACGTCACGCCGACCGATCTGGCAAAGCCCTATTTCGATGTCGTGCACGCGCCGGAAAAGCAGTTCGTCGTGTTGAAGGGGGTCGGGCACAGCGCCGTACTCACCGAGCCGGACGTATTCCTGCACGAACTCGTCACGCGCGTTCGCCCAGCCGCGATGCGGGCGGAAGGCGGCGCGAGCAACGTCCAACCATCAGTCATTCGCCCAATACCCGGCATGAAGGAGACCACCGCACATGGCTGAACGATCAAGCAACTCCGCTGGCGTACGCCGCGTGGTGCGACTACTCCACGCCGGAGTTCTGGCGCTCGCCGCAAGTCCGGCATTTGCCGACGATTCCGGGCCGGTCGGCAAATGGCTGACGATCGACGAACGCACAAACTCCCCAGGCAGCGTCGTCGAAATCACGTCGAACAATGGATCGTTGCAGGGCAAACTTGTCGGAATCATTCCACATCCGGGGCAGGACCCCAACTCGATCCAAACGGTGTGTACCGAGTGCAAAGGAGCGCTGAAGGACAAACCGAAAATCGGCATGGTCGTGATGTGGAATCTCAAGCGCGACGGCGACGCGTGGGACGGAGGTACCATTTTGGATACCGGCAGCGGCAGTACGTACAGCGTCGACGTGCGGGTCGCGGACGGCGGCCAGAAGCTTGTTGTGCGTGCCTATCTGGGTATTGCGATGCTCGGAAAGACATTTACGTGGGTGAGAGCAAAATAGTGTCTCGCACGGCACACATTGTGCGTTTGAGCTGAAATCACATGACTGACGGGAAGAGCGAACGAAGCGAACTGGACGGGCGGCGCCGGATAACGCGCGAATTGGTCGCGTACTTCGCGTTGGCGTTCGCAATTTCGTGGGGGCTGGGCGCCGCCGTTATCTTCTTCCGCCCACAATTCGAAGCCATCGTCGGTCCGCTCGGTCCGCTGATCACCAGTTGGCCCTACTATGTTGCAGTTTGCGCGCCAACCATATCCGCCGTCCTGATATCTTTAGTCTTCGGCGGACTGAACGGCGTGAAGAACCTGTTCGGCGGATTGGTGCGCCCCTTCAAGATTCAATGGGCGTTCGTGGCGTTGCTCACATTGGCCGGTGGATATGCGGTGTGGGGCATTATCGAACGCAGCCTTTCCAGCACCGGCATCGCTTCATCCGTCGACTTTCATGCGTTACTGGTTTCAGCTCCGCTTCTCCTGTTCACCACGGCCAATATTTTCGTCGATCCCGGCCCCTGGGGTGAAGAAACCGGCTGGCGCGGCTTTACGCTCCCGCGACTGCTGACCAAGTTCCGGCCTTTGACGGCCGGGTTAATTCTCGGCGTCATTTGGGGGATCTGGCACACGCCGGCCTTTCTGGCGTCCGGACTCACGCAGTCAGGAATGAATTTTGGCTGGTTTCTGATCGGAAGCACATGCCTGACGATTTTGATGACTTGGATCTATGTCAACGCCAATGGCAACTATCTTGTGGCTGGCTTCATCCCTCACATGATGTCCAATCTCTTGTTTAGCGCCCACGTCGTCACTAACGTGAGGATCGAAGCCATTGTGTTCATCGTCATCGTCGCGGCCATCCTCGTTGTTTCCGGGCCAGGCTTGGTGGGTATGCGGTTCGCGCAGCGGATGGCGGCAAAAGCCTGAAGGTGGGATGCGCGAGCGCTGGACACGCACGACTCCGGTTCTGTTGGTCGGCAGGCAAGAAGCCGCCGAGATGATCGGGCCTGCACTAGGTCCGGTGCGCATTCGTGGCATCGAGGCGATGACCGGTGGCCATTCGAACACCAACCTGCACGTCGAACTCGAGCAAGCGCCTTATGCCGTAGTTCTTCGGCTCTATCAGCGCGATCCGGCACAGGCCCGAAAGGAGGCCGCGCTCAGCGCTCTCGTCGCCTCCACTGTACCGGTTCCGCGCTACTTGCATCTCGGCGAGCGGGCATCGAACGGTCAGACTTTTGCCGTCGTCGAGTGGGTGCAAGGCGAAACGCTCGCCGCGATGGCAAAGAGTGCAAACGACGATGAATTGGCGGCCATGGGTCACGCCGTCGGCGCGGTGCTCGCGGCCATCCACGCCCATACGTTCGAGCAACCGGGCCTGCTCGATGGCGATCTGAAGGTCATTCCGTTTCCTGGCGGTTCCTCTCTCACCTCCTATCTCGAGACCAGTTTTCAGGGGTTGGCCGGTGAACGCATCGGGCGCCCATTGGCCGACGCCGTGATCGCGCTCGCCCGACGCAATGAAGGCCGCCAGGACGTTTGGAACCAACCCGCGCGACTGACTCATTTCGATTTTGGCGGGACGAACATCGTGATGCGCGATGCGCAAGCGGTATCGGGCGTCGTCGACTGGGAATTCGCCGCGAGCGCCGCGCCTTCCGCGGATTTCGGAAATCTGCTGCGCCCACCGCTTGGCAAGAGTGCAGCCTTCGTTCGCGGCGTGGAGAGCGGCTATCGCTCGGCCGGCGGCCAGCTGCCCGACGATTGGCTGGAGCTGACGCGGCTCGCGGACATGGGAGCCTGGGCGGAATTTCTGACCCGCCCGAAAGTGAACCCACAGGTAATCGACGATGCGCGGAAAATTTTACGCGAAATGACGGGAGAGACGCCTTAGCGCTTTTTTCTGAGGCTCAGCATCACCAATAGCGAGTGCGCGCGTTTACCGTATGTCTCCAGCATTGGCCTGCTCTGCGCATACGATCAACGTTTGGTCCACCGAGTTTCTGTCGCATTGGCCGCGCTGCGAAGCAGCCAATTGGAAGCGCATTTACCGTTCTTTTTCGTCTAATCTTTTAAGTCCCCTTTACATCTCGGTCATAACTTCACGCATGTTCCGCTGCAGCCGAAAAGCGCAGCCAGACACAAAAAGGGGAGCCTGCGATGGACATGTTTTCTCGCTCAATTCCGGACGGGTCACGCAACTCGGTCATCGAATATGGTTTGATCGCCTGCCTCGTCGTCGCGATCGTAATTCTCAGAGTGACAATGTAGGTCAGCCTGTGAGCCATCATTCGAGTGCCGCGCGCCCGGTTCGGCGGCGCCCGCCGCCGCGGCGACGCGTTCTACTGGGTGGCCTTATAACGTACGGCCAGGGCACACACTGTTTCAGCTGCTCGATCCGCGATTTCAGCGAGACCGGTGCGCGCATCAGCATGAAGACGCGGCTTGCGTTGCCGTCTCACATTTTCCTGATCAATCTGCGTGATCGCGTGGCCTATGAATGCCGCACCAAGTGGAGCAAGGGCTTCGACGCCGGACTTGCGATCGAGAAGGCCATGCCGCTGGACGAACTTAACGATTCCAAGCTCCGCTTTCTCAAGCGGCTGGGCAACTCCGAAGCCACACGCACGTTCGTGCCCACGGTTTAGAGCCGGCGCGCACTACTCAATTCGCCATGGCCGCGTCATCGAGCGAGTAACCGGCCGAGCGCACGGTGCGTATCGGATCGCGTACGCCGTCGATATTCAGTGCCTTGCGCAGCCGGCCGACATGCACGTCGACGGTGCGCGCTTCGACATAGACATCCGAACCCCATACCGCATCAAGCAGCTGTTCGCGGCTGAAGACTCGGCCGGGATGCTGGATCAGGTGATCCAGCAATTTGTATTCCGTCGGACCGAGGTGAACTTCCTTGCCGGCGCGACGCACGCGATGGGCGGCACGGTCCATCTCGATATCGCCAATGGCCACCGTGTCCGGCGCGAGACTGGGGCGGATGCGGCGCATCACGGCGCGCAGCCGCGCCAGCAGTTCCGTCATCGAGAAGGGTTTCGTCAGATAGTCGTCGGCGCCCGTGTCGAGGCCGCGAATGCGATCGGTTTCCTCACCGCGCGCCGTCAGCATGATGATCGGAACGTTGCGCGTTTCCTGACGGCCGCGCAGCCGGCGACATACTTCGATGCCCGATAACTGCGGTAGCATCCAGTCGAGCAGCACCAGATCGGGCCGTTCCTCGGCGGCGACGAGGAGAGCCTCTTCGCCGTCCTGCGCCTCAAGCACGCGATAGCCCTCGCGCTCGAGGTTGTAGCGCAGCAGTGTGATCAACGCGCCTTCGTCTTCGGCGACAAGAACAGTCGGTTTCAGGCTCATGCTTTTCTCTCAAAGGGAACGCTGGTCTCGCTCGTCGTGTCGGCCTTGGGCCGTTCATTCGACAGATGGTCGGCTTTCACCATGTGATAGACGACCTCGGCGATGTTGGTGGCATGGTCGCCGCTGCGCTCGATGTTCTTGGCGACAAACAAGAGATGTGTGCACAGACCGATAGTGCGGGGGTCTTCCATCATGTAGGTAAGAAGTTCACGGAACAGGCTGTTGTAGATCTCGTCGATTTCGGGATCCTGCTTCCATACCGCTTCGGCCGCTTCGGCATTTCGATCAGAGTACGCGTCGAGCACGTGCTTCAACTGCGCCAGCGCCTGCTTACCCATGCGCGCCAGCGACGCGGTGAGTCGGATCGGCGGCTCGCGATTGAGCACGATGGCGCGCTTGGCGATGTTCTTGGCGAGGTCGCCGATACGTTCGAGCTCGCTTGCGATCTTGATCGCGGCAAGAGTTTCGCGCAGATCGACCGCCATGGGCTGGCGCAGCGCGAGCAGCTTCAGTGCACGGTCTTCGACCTCGAGTTGCATATCGTCGATGCGCTTATCTCCACCCACCACGTTTTCGGCGAGTGTCGTGTCGCGTCTTGCGATGGCGTCGACCGCGTTGGAAAATTGCGCTTCGGCCAGCCCGCCCATCTGCGCAATGGAGGCCGAGAGTGCGTCGAGCTTCTCGCTGAAAGCCTTCACGGTGTGTTCGCTCATGACTTGTCGCCCGACTCGGGACTCCTTGATGCTGGTCCGTCACTAAACCCGCACGGCCATGCCTATGCGACAGTTTTATAACAGTTCCGTGACAGCGGTGTCTGCCGCCGCCGAAGGCAGCAAAACCGTGAAGGTGCTGCCCTCGCCGGCGCGGCTTTCGATCGTCAAGCGACCCTGGTGGCGGTTGACGATGTGCTTGACGATGGCGAGGCCGAGTCCCGTGCCGCCCTTTTCGCGACTGCGTTTGACGTCGACGCGGTAGAAGCGCTCGGTTAGGCGCGGAATGGCGTCCGACGCAATACCTTCACCGTCGTCGCGAATGCTGACAGATACCATGGTGCCCCCACCGCGACCGCCCTGCGCCGCTGCTGCGCTCAAGCTGATCCAGACGTGACCGCCGGGCCTGCCATATTTGATCGCATTGTGGATCAGGTTCTGGAACAGCTGGATCAACTCGTCGCGCTCGCCTGTCACCGGCGGCAAACCGGGCGTCGCTGAGATGTCGAGCGTGATGCCATCGGACTGCGCCAGCGGGCTCAAGGCGGTGGTCGCTTCGGCGATGATCGCTTCGAGCGACACCGCCCCCAACGGCCGCACGTGCTCGTTGAGTTCGATCCGCGTCAGCGAAAGCAGGTCTTCGATCAGCCGGCGCATGCGCCCGGCTTCGACGCTCATGATGTCGAGGAACCGGTCACGCGCCTGTGCATCGTCTCGCGCGTGGCCACGCAGCGTGTCGATGAACCCCGACACGGCGGCGAGCGGCGTGCGCAATTCATGGCTGGCATTGGCGACGAAATCGGCACGCATCTGCTCGGTACGCTTGACGGCAGTGAGATCGTGCAGCAGCAGCGACGTCACAGGCGGTTGCGAGTTCAATCGCGCGACATAGGCTTGATACGTCCGCATCACCGGCACGGGAACGGTGAATTCGAATGCCGACGGCTCGCCGCTTGCCGAAGTCCGCTCAATTGCCGAAAGAACAGACGGCGTGCGCAGGAGAAGCGAAATGTGTTTCTTCTCCGGACCGATCCCAATCACTGTGTGCATCGCGCTATTGGCGAAGAGGACTCGGCCGTTTTCATCGAGCAGCATAAGCGGGTCGGGCAATTGGCCAAGCACCTCGCGCGCCAGGGGCGTTAGAAAGCTCTCGCGGGCGGGGCCAAGTTCGACACGTTGTTCGTGCAAAAAGAGGCGTCCCTCGCGCGCGAGATAAGAGACGAGGAGCGCGACGACCGCGACGCCGGCGACGGCCATCCAGACCGCCTGCGCTCCGCTCCATCGCGAGAGCAACGCGGCAAGACCGAGGCCGACCAGTGCCGGCCACAGGAAGCGGGCGACACCGCTCCAATATGTTTCAGGTTCGTCCATCGGGCCCATGATTCATGAGCCCATCATACGCAAATTCGTGACGCTTTAGTCTTTTCGCATCAACGCGTTGATCTGCTGGTTGGCAAGTGCGCCTGAACTGAACGGCTCAGAACGGCCCTCAGCGAGAAATGCCTTGGCCAGGTCGTAGGTGTGGTTGAGCATAACCTTGCCGATGCCCGATCCGGCGCTGAGGCGGCGAACGCCAAGCTTCTGCAAGGTCGCGCCGTCAGGTAGGCCCGGCCAGGCCAGAAGATTGAGCGGCAGAACAACGGCCCTCACCAGCTTCTCGATGACCGCCGCTTCAGCCACAGCAGGCACGAAGATCGAGTTCGCGCCGGCCTCGCGATAGAGCCGCGCGCGCGAAACCGTCTCGTCATAGGCCCGATCTTCGCTCACGAGCTTGCGCAGAAAAGTATCGACCCGCGCATTCACCCAGAGCGCGACACCGGCATTCTGCGCCGCCTTCTTCAGGTTTTCGATCTTCCGAGCCAGCAGATCGGGCGGATCGTTGCCATCCTCGATGTTGATGCCCACGGCACCAGCATCGACAACGCGCGCCACCGTTTGGGCCGCGGTCGCCGCGTCGTGCGCATAGGCCGCCTCAATGTCCGCGGTGACCGGAACACCGACAACGCGCGAGATCTCTCGCACCGTCGCCAGCAGCGCCTCGAACGGCAGGAACTGGCCGTCGGGATAGCCATGTGCCCAGGCAACCGCCGCGCTCGACGTCGCAATCGCGCTGGCGCCCGCACTTTCGATAATGCGCGCGCTGCCGGCGTCCCAGGCGTTCGGCAACACGAGCAGCTTCGGACCGGCGTGCAATGCGGCGAATGTTTTGGCGCGTTCGGCGATGTCGGTCATGAGCGTTTCACCTTTTTGAACAGCCCCTGTCCGGCGTGGCGATCTTCGTGCGCAAGCAGCCAGCGCTTGCGTTCGAGTCCACCGCCATAACCGGTCAGGGAACCATCCGCGCCGATGACGCGGTGACAAGGCACAACAATGGCGATCGGGTTTGCGCCGTTTGCAAGGCCGACGGCGCGCATGGCATCAGGCTTGCCGAGCTTGCGCGCGATGGCGCCATAGCTTGTCGTCGTGCCGGCAGGGATTTCACGCAAAGCTTTCCATACGGCAAGCTGAAAGTCCGAACCCGTGGCTTTGGTCGGAATGGAGTCGATCGCTTCGACGTCGCCGGCGAAGTAGCGTGCGAGGGTAGCCGCATGTCCGAATGCGCCGGGTCTTTCGATCATTGTCGCATCGGGAAAGCGGCGGGCGACGTGCGGACGCCAACGCTCTTCACGATCCTGAAATTCGAGCACGCGCATGACGCCTGTGCTGTCGGCGATCATCAAGAGGGGACCGACGGGAGACGCAATCAGCTCGAAAAAATATTTCTCAGACATGCTCGCCATCCGCCGTCCACAAATGCTGTGCGGCATAGGCGCGCCACGGCCGCCAGGATTCGGCGCGTGCGAGCAGCGCCTTTGGTGTTGGCCGCTTGCCCTTCTGCGCCACCGCCGGACTTCGAAGTAGGCCGACATCTGCGGCGGGAAACGCATCGCTGTCGCGCAGTGCCCGCAGCGCCCAATATTGCGCCGTCCAAGGACCAAAACCCGGCAACGCCACGAGTCGCGCGATGGTTTCGTCATAGCTTCCGGCGGGCTCAAGCAACTTCGGATTGTCGGTTACTGCGCGCGCCAGGCTGTTCAGCGCGGCAATGCGAGCACGCGGCATGCCAAGCGTCGACAAATCCGTTACCGCCATCCGCGCAGCGGACGGAAAGACTCGGCTGAGACGCGCATCGCCGCTGACATCGGGAGCAATGTCGGTGCCGGCGCGTTGCACGATCTTAATCGCGAGCGCGCGCGCGCCGCTCACCGTGATCTGCTGGCCAAGGATGGCGCGCACGGCGAGCTCGAACCCGTCCCACGCTCCGGGCGTGCGCAAACCCGGTCGTCGCGCGATGAGTGGTGCCAATGCCCTGTCACCCGAAAGATGTCGGCCGATGGTTTCGACGTCAGCGTCGAGATCGAACAGACGCCGCAACCGCGCGACGACCGAAAGCAGCGACTGGACGCGGGGAAAGCGGATCGTGGCTTCAAGATAGTTCTTGCCCGGGGCGACCTCGACGCTGCCGAAGGCGCCGTCGATCTCGATGGTGCGGCCATAGCGCCCTTTGTCGACGAGTTCGACGCCGGCGATCGCGCGCGCGGCCAGGAATGCGAGGATGGCATCCCAATCGTAGGGCGGCTTGTAGCCCAGCCGTATCGTCACGCTCGACAGTGCCGGCTTCGTTGTGCTCTGGCGGCGAAGCTCGCTCGGCGGGCGGCGATAGAGTTTGCGAAAGGCATCGTTGAAACGCCGCACGCTGCCGAAGCCGGACGCAAGAGCAATCGAGGTCATCGGCAGACGAGTTTCGTGAATCAACTGTTTTGCGAAGAGAACGCGCCGGGTTTGCGCCACCGCAATCGGCGGCGCGCCGAGATGTTTGTCGAACAGGCGGCGCAACTGGCGTTCGCCGACGCCGAGCCGTTCGCATAGCGCAGTCATGCTGCAATCATCGCCGTCGAGTCCGCCCTCGGCGATCAGTGCCAACGCGCGCGAGACCGTATTGGAAGTTCCCCGCCACGCGGCAGCATCCGGCGACGTTTCCGGCCGGCACCGCAGACATGGGCGGAAGCCCGCGGCTTGCGCCGACGCCGCGCTAGGCCAGAAGGTGACGTTCTCACGTTTTGGTGTGCGCGCCGGACAAATCGGGCGGCAATAAATTCCCGTCGATGTGACGCCGATGAACAGCCGACCGTCGAAGCGCGCATCACGCGTGGCGATGGCGCGGTAGCAAACGTCATGTGGCGGTAGTTCCATGCTTTCATTATGACCCAAAACGGCTTCGAACACTGGCCATTTTCGGACGCCATACGTGAGGGGCGAACGGCTGACCAATTCTAGGCTTTCAGACAAGCAGGATGGTTGACACTTCGAGGTCCGTACCACACCTTCTAAACCGAAGACTGCGCGGTGAACGATGATCATCGGCTTGCGAGATGCATGTGACGGCTATTTTGCTCCATTTCTGAAGCGGATGGCCGCCTCCCGCGCGGCGCCCGAAATCTCTGTTTCCTTGAACTGGCTGTGAACGGCACGATCGATTGATCCTGGCGCCGTCCGCCACGCATAGCGCCGACCCGAAATGACGGTCTGCGATGAAAAATAAAGGGCGGCCGAGCCGTCCAGGTGGAGAGAGACGATGGCGGATGCGGCGGCCGTCCGGGTCAATCCCGGTCTCGCTACCAAGCTTTTGTATGGACTCGGTTCCGTCGCTTTCGGCACCAAGGACGCGGGCTTCGCCACATTTCTTCTGATTTTCTACAATCAAGTGCTGGGCCTGCCGGCGACGCTGGTCAGTTTCGCCATAATGATCGCCCTGATCGCGGATGCGGTGTTCGATCCGATCATCGGCGAATTATCGGACAATTGGCGCTCGCGCCTGGGTCGGCGGCATCCCTTCATGTATGGCGCTGCCCTTCCGGTCGCACTTCTCTACTTCTGTTTGTGGAACCCGCCGCATTGGTCGAACGGAGCACTGTTCGCCTATCTCGTCGTCAACGCGATCCTTGTGCGCATGGCGATTGCGAGCTACGAAATCCCAAGCGCTGCACTCGCACCTGAATTGAGCACTGACTACGACCAGCGCACCTCGCTCATGGCATTTCGCTGGCTGTTCGGCGCGCTCGGCGCAGGGCTCACGCTCGCCGTCGCATTGGGCTTCTTCATGGTGGCAACCAAGGCGCAGCCTACCGGCATCCTCAATCGCGACGGCTACTTCGCCTATAGCGTAATGGCAGCGATCATCATGATGGCCAGCATCCTCATTTCCGCTGCCGGGACGCATTCGCGCATAAAATACATGAAACAGTTGCCCGTCCGGCCCAGTCCGGGCTTGAGAAAACTGGCTCACGAAATGTACGAGAGCCTTTCGCACCGCTCGCTCTTGATGGTGACGCTCGCAAGCCTCTTCAGCGGCGTGGCGCTCGGCCTCGGTTCCGCACTCAACACCTATTTCGGTACCTACTTTTGGCGATTCTCGCCACAGCAACTCTCCGTCATCGGTTTTGGTTTTTTGTTGGCCGCAGCACTCGCCGTACCTTTGGCGTCAGCGGTGTCGCGCCGGCTCGACAAGCGCCGCGGCTATGTGGCGACGGCGTTCGCCTCACTCTTCGTCAACAACATCGCAATGACGCTGAAATATTTTGGCCTGCTGCCGCCCGACGGCTCGCTGGCTCTGCTGGGGATATTCTTCGCAACGATCACCATCGGCCTAGCACTCGGCATCGCGTCCGGCATCTTGATCTCCTCGATGATCGCCGATGTGGTCGAAGACAGCGAAATCAAAACCGGTCGCAGATCAGAGGGCCTCTTCTCAGCCTCGCTGAGCTTCGTGAACAAGGCGACCACCGGCTTCGGCATCCTGCTGGCAGGCGCGTTGATCGACTTGGTGCACTTTCCCAAGCATGCCGCGCCGGCGACGATCGACATCGTCGCGCCGCATGCAGTGAGCAACCTCGTGCTCATCTACATGCCGGTGCAGATCGTGCTTTGGATCGTGTCGATCACGCTGGTCGGCGGCTATCGCATCGACCGCGCCACCCACACCCATAATCTGAAGCGGTTGGCCGAAGCTGCGGCGTTCGCTGAAACCGCCCCGGGACTGCCAATCGGCGGAGGCGCGGGCGATGTGGGTTTCGCCGAGCCACCCAGCATCCCCGAGAGGAGCACCGCGTGAACGACGCCGGACGAAAACAGATGGGCGGCTTGCGCACGAAGCTGTTCTACGGCTTTGGCTCCGTCGCCTATGGCGTGAAGGATGCCGGTTTCGGCGCCCTTTTGCTGCTCTACTACAACCAGGTCGTTGGACTGCCGGCGCAACTGGTCGGCACGGCGATCATGATCGCGCTCGTTTTCGATGCCTTCGCCGATCCGATCGTAGGTCAGATTTCGGACAATCTGAGGACGCGCTGGGGCCGGCGGCATCCTTTCATGTATGCGTCCGCAATTCCTGTCGCGGTATCCTACTTCTTCCTGTGGTTTCCGCCGCATCTGTCGCAAAGCGCCATGTTCTTCTACTTGGTCGGCATGGCGATCATCGTGCGCACTTTCATCACCATGTTCGAGATTCCGAACTCCGCGATGATCGCGGAAGTGACGAGCGATTACGACCAGCGCACCAGCTTTCTCTCCTACCGCTACTTCTTCGGTGTGGTAGGCGGCGCTGTAATGACTTTCGTCACCTTCCGCTACATCCTGGCGCCGGATGCGGCGCATGCAGTGGGGCAGCTCAATCCGCAGGGCTATGTGCGCTACGGGCTCATCGCCTGCGCCGTAATGGCGAGTTCGATTCTCATTTCCTCACTCGGCACGCATCGCAACATCAAATATTTCCGTGTACCGGCGCAACGTCGCATCACGCTCGGCCAGAGCCTGCGCGAAATGGCGTCCAGCCTCTCCAACCCCTCCTTCGTGATGCTGATGGCGGCGGCATTGTGCGGCTCGATGGCGATCGGCGTTTCCACATCCTTGCTGATCTACTTCAATACCTACTTCTGGAATCTATCAGCCGCCCAGATCTCGCTCTTTCAAGTCGGCCAGCTGATCGCGGCGATCATCGGCGTGACAGTCGCGACGCCGTTGTCGAAGCGTCTCGGCAAGCGCCGGCTCGCCATCGGTCTCTTCATCGCGTTCATCGCGATTTCGTCGCTCCCGATCGGACTACGTCTTTTGGGACTTTTTCCAGCCAACGGTTCGCCATTTCTGCTGCCGATTCTTTTCGTGGAACGCCTGGTGGTCAATGCACTTGGCATCGTCGTGCTCATCATGTTTTCCTCCATGCTCACCGACGTCGTGGAGGACAATGAACTCAGGACTAAGCGGCGCTCGGAAGGTCTGTTTTTTGCCGCCTCGAGTTTTGTGGCCAAGGCTATATCCGGCGCTGGCGCCTTCATCGCCGGCCAGATGCTGGCGCTCGTCTCGTTTCCCCAGCACGCCAATCCGGCGACGCTCGATCCGCATATCGTGCGCGATCTCGCCTATGTCTATCTGCCTGTCATCACGATCCTGTTCACATCGGGCATGATCTTGATGTCGCGTTATCGCATCACACGGGAGTCGCACTTGGAAAATCTTCGCAAACTCGAGCAGGCCGCCGAACTCGCGCACGCGCCTATCGCGGTTGAAGCCACGCTCACCAGCGGACTTCCCGAAGCAGTCGCCGGCGAATGACGATGGCCGAAATCCGGGGCGAGATGCCCCAGGCCGTCAAGCGCGACATTTCGAGTCTGCGCACCAAGTTGTTTTACGGGTTCGGCTCCGTGGCGTTCGGCGTGAAGGACCAGGGCTTTCTCTACTTCCTGCTCTTCTTCTATAACCAAGTCATCGGCCTGCCCTCGGCGTGGGTCAGTGGCGCCATCGCGATGGCGCTCATCGTCGATGCTTTCGCCGATCCGATCGTCGGCCAACTCTCCGACAACCTGCGCACGCGCTGGGGTCGGCGGCATCCCTTGATGTATGCCGCGGCAATACCCGTGGCGATCGGCTACTTCCTCCTGTGGAATCCGCCCCATTGGTCGAACAATGCGCTGTTCTATTACCTCATCGGCATCATCGTGGTGGTGCGAACCTTCATCACGGCATATGAAATTCCCAGCACGTCGCTGATCGCCGAACTGACGCCGGACTACGACCAGCGCACGTCGTTCCTGAGCTACCGCTATCTGTTCGGCTGGCTCGGCGGGCTGACGATGACGCTGCTCGCATTCGGCGTGTTCTTCACGGTGACGAAGCAGTATCCGGTCGGCCAGCTCAATCCCGAAGGGTACGTGAAGTACTCCATCACGGCCTGCATCTTGATGGTGGCGGCAATCTGGATATCGGCGGCAGGCACGCACAAATTCATTCCCTACTTCACCGTGCCGCCGAAGCGTCATCTGTCGCTCATCGTCGTGTTGCGAGAGATGTTCGAGACGCTGCGCCACCGCTCCTTCATCGTGCTTATCGTCTCGGCGGTTTTTTCCTCGATCGCGGCGGGCACGCTCACCTCGCTCAACAACTATTTCAATACCTTCTTCTGGGGTCTCTCGGCGTTTCAGATCACCCTGCTCAACATCGTTGTCATCGTTGCGCCGTTCGGCGCACTTGCGCTTGCGACACCCTACTCCGCGCGTTTCGGCAAGAAGCGCGCGGCCATGACCTTGTGGGTGGCGTCGACGTTGACTTATTGGCTGCCCATGGCATTTCGCTTGCTCGGCATTTTTCCAGAAAACGGCACGCGATGGCTGATACCCTTGCTGATATTCTTTGGAACGACCGGCACGCTGCTCAGCATTGCCTGCCAGATCACCATCTCCTCCATGATCGCCGACGTCGTCGAAGACAGTGCACGCGTGACCGGCCGGCGCTCCGAAGGCCTCTTCTTCTCCGCCAATGCCTTCATTCTGAAGGCCGTCTCGGGCATGGGCATCCTGGTCGGCGGTTTGCTGCTCGCCTTCGTGCATTTTCCCGAGCACGCCAATCCCGCAACGCTCGATCCGCAGATTCCCAAAGACCTGGCGCTGGCCTACTTCCCGGTCACCTTTGCGCTCTATGCGGTCGCGCTGGGCTGTCTCAGCTTCTACCGAATCGACCGCGCCAAGCATGAGGAGAACCTTCGCGCGCTGGCCGAAGCGGCGGTGAAGGCGCCGTTTGCGCTCGGGCTCGACGGGATCCGAACACCCGAGCACACCGATCCGGCCGAGTCCGTCGCCGAGTGAACGTTCGCGTTGCGGCCTTCGGTGCGATAGATTGAACTGTCCTCCACCGCCGTCCGCCTCACATGGATAACCGCCACGCGACGGCCGCCACCGTCCGCTACAACAAAAAGAAGGAAGCGATAATCGCCGCCGCCGCAGGCATCTTGAACCGGCGCGGCGTGCGCGGCATGACCCTGGCCGACGTGGCCGCGAGCGTCGACCTCATCACGACAAGCGTCACCTACTACTTCAAGAAAAAGGAAGATCTGGCCGTCGCCTGCTACCTGCGCGGAATCGAACGGTTCGACGCGCTGGTGAACGAAGCACTCGCTGAAGGCGATCCGGCAAAGCGGCTACTTAAATTCCTCGATCTCTATCTAGCGTTGCATCGGCGCATTCGCGAGGGCGATGAAGCGCCGATCGCGGTCTTCAACGACATTCGTGCGCTCAAGGAGCCGCATCTTCCGATCGTCGGGCGCGCCTATCGCCAGTTCTTCCGCAAGGTGCGATCGCTGTTTCGTAGCCCGGGCAATGAGTGGCTGGACCGCCGCATGGCGACGGCGCGCACGCATATGTTGCTCGAGCAACTCTACTGGTCCGCTGCCTGGCTGCCGCGTTACGACCTCGACGATTATCCGCGCGTGCGCGACCGAATGTACGACATCATGGTGTTCGGCGTGGCGCCGCAAGGCGCGAACTGGCGACCGTCGCCGCTGCCTGGACTGGCTTCAGATGAAGGCGATGTGCAGGACACTTGGCGCGAAACCTTCTTGACCGCGGCGACACGCCTGATCAATCAACGCGGCTATCGCGGCGCATCGGTGGAGAAAATCGCCGGTCAGTTAAACGTGACCAAGGGTTCGTTCTATCACCACAACGCGGCCAAGGACGATCTCGTGGTGGAATGCTTCGAACGCACGTTCGACATCATGCGGCGCGTGCAGTCGCTGGCGCTCGCCGGCGAAGGTAATTATTGGCAAAAGATTTCCTCCGCCGCGGCGGCGCTGATCGAATTTCAACTCTCCGACCAAGGACCATTGCTGCGCTCGTCCGCCCTGAGTGCCCTGCCCGAGCATATTCGCCTCAACATGGTCGAGCGCGCCAACCGCGTCTCGGAGCGCTTCGCCGCAATGATTTCCGACGGCGTTGCGCAAGGCTCGATACGCGCCGTCGATCCCTATATTGCCGCACAGATGCTAAACGCCACGCTCAACGCTGCGTCCGACCTTCCCTTCACCATTCCCGACGTGGTCGCATCGGAGGCCGCGGCGCTTTACGCCAAGCCGATGTTGATGGGCGTCTTTTCACGCTAGCGGCTCACAATAGCTTCTCCGGTACATTTAGAAAAATCGGTTTGTTTTGCCGCACCTGCCTGCCTAGACTGACAACAAGTCAGCAGCAGAACCGGCCACAGTGGGAGGAGTGATTGGATCGTTTGAAGGACAAGATTGCCGTCATTACGGGCGCCTGCTCGGGCATCGGGCTCGGCGCGGTCGAACTCTTTGTTGCCGAGGGCGCGCGCGTGATCGCCGCCGATATACAAGACGACAAGGGCCGCGAGCTGGAGCGGCGCTTCAACGGCCAGGTGGCGTATTGCCATTGCGACGTGACGAGCGAGAACGACATTCGCGCCACGATGCAGGCGGCGAAGGACAAGTTCGGCGGCTTGGACATCCTCTTCAACAATGCCGGTGCGGGCGGAAGTCCCAACACGATCGAAGACATGACGGGCGAAGCTTGGGACCGTTCGATGAATCTGCTGCTGCGTTCGGTCGCTCTCGGCATCCGCTATGCGGTTCCGTTCATGAAGGAACGGGGCGGCGGCTCGATCATCAACACGGCTTCCGTTGCGGCATTGCAGGCGGGCATGGGACCGATCGCCTATTCTGTCGCCAAGGCCGGCGTCGTGCATCTGACGACGGTGAGTGCCGCACAGCTCGGTCGCAGCAAGATCCGCGTCAACGCTATCTGCCCGGGCCTGATCGTGACCAACATTTTCGCGGCGGGCGCGCGCGAGATGGGCGCGCCGGCGGGCAGCGCGGCGCAGATCACCGAAGCCATGCGAAAGGCCGCACCGCAAGCCCAACCGATTCCAAAGGGCGGCATACCTGCGGACATTGCCAATGCCTGCCTGTTCTTCGCGAGTGATGAGTCGCAGTTCGTCACCGGCACGCACATCGTCGTTGACGGCGGACTCACGACGGGACCGCGTCACGCCTGGGATCCGGAAGAGCAGCAACGCCGCATGGCCCAGCGCGCTGAAATGATGAACGCCGCACAGAAATCCTGAGCCGGAGACGAGCAATGAGATTTGGCATCTTCTACGAGCATCAACTGCCGCGCCCCTGGCATGACGGCGACGAGCTTCGTCTTTTCCAGCACGCGCTCGACCAAGTCGAACTCGCGGACCGGCTCGGCATCGACAATGCGTGGGAGGTCGAACACCATTTTCTCGAAGAGTATTCGCACTCCTCTGCGCCGGAAGTGTTCCTCGCGGCCTGTTCGCAACGCACGAAGAACATTCGCCTCGGCCACGGCATCACGCTGATGCCGCCGAACTACAACCACCCGGCGCGTGTGGCCGAACGCATCGCAACCCTCGATCTCGTTTCCAATGGCCGTGTCGAATGGGGAACCGGTGAAAGCTCTGCCCAGCTCGAACTCGGTGGCTATCGCGTGCCCGTCGAAGAAAAGCGCAGCCAATGGCAGGAAGCCGTCGAACAGTGCGCCAACATGATGGCGATGGATCCCTATCCGGGATTCGAAGGTCAGTATTTCTCGATGCCGTGCCGCAACGTTGTGCCGAAACCTGTGCAGCGGCCGCATCCGCCGCTCTGGGTGGCCTGCTCCAACCGCGAGACCATCAAGCTGGCGGCGCGGCTCGGCATCGGCGCGCTAACGTTTGCTTTCGTCGATCCTGCGGAGGCCAAGCAATGGGTCGATGACTATTATCGCATCTTCAAGGAGGAGTGCGTGCCGATCGGCCACGCGGTCAATCCGAACATCTGCATGGTCTCGAGCTTTTCGGTGCACCACGATCTCGCCGAGGCGCGCCGTCGCGGCCTCGACGGTTTCCGCTTCTTCGGCTACGCGCTCGGTCATCATTATGGCTTCGGCGAGCACACACCCGGCAGGACGGACATCTGGAAAGCATTCGAAAAGGCGAAGGAAGCCGCAGGTCCCGATGCACCGGGCGCGGGTGGTGAAGGTGGCATCGGCACGCCGGAAATTCTGCGCAAGCATTTGCGCGGCTTTCAGGAATCCGGCGTCGACCAGGTCTCATTTATCCAACAGGGTGGACGCAACAAGCACGAACACATTTGCGAAGCGCTCGAACTCTTCGCGCAGGAGGTGATGCCCGAGTTCAAGGAGAAGGAAGCCCAGCGCGTCAAGAAGAAGGCGGAGGATCTGGCGCCGTATGTCGAGAAGGCGATGGCGCGCAAGAAATTCATGAAGCCGCTCGCCGACGGCGAGATTCCGAAGGTCATCGCACTCGGCCGCCAGGTCGCCGAACGCATGCGCGCCGCGGGACAGGAACCGCCGCCGCCGCAGCGCGCCGGCGCGGCGCAATGGGCCGAAGCACAGCGCAAAGTCGAGAAGGCAGAAAAGGTGAAGTGAGTTTGTCGCGGCACGGCGAATTCAGTCCTCGAAGCGCTTCGATCGCTGCCGCTTGGTTGCGGCCGTCCGCTTCTTGGATTCGATGCGACGTTCCTTGCTCGCTCGCGTCGGCCGGGTCGGTTTTCGCTTTTTCGGCACCAAGGTCGCGCGACGGATGAGTTCGGCCAGACGCTCTCGCGCGATTTGCCGATTGCGCACCTGGTCGCGGGATTCGCGCGCCGTGACGATGATGACGCCTTCCTTCGTCAGGCGATGACCCGCGAGGCGCAAAAGACGCACGCGCACATCGTCGGGCAGGCTTGGGCTGTGCAGCGCGTCGAAGCGCAGCTGCACCGCGCTTGCCACCTTGTTGACGTTCTGGCCGCCCGCGCCGGATGAAAGGATGAAATCTTCACTCAGTTCCGACTCGGGGATGACGATAACCGGCGTGATGCGCAATTCGGGCATGAAAACTTTCTAGCACAGCGACAAGCTGAACGCCGCAACCGGTTTGACATCACTATTCGATGACAGGATGGTTCCAGTTGGCGGGAGACAGAACATGGTCACAGTCGAACGGAATACGGCGGTAGGAACGATTAGCGGCACTTGCGATGCCAAATTTTCCGGCGTGGCTGATGCTTTTGTCGAGAATTTCGAGACGCGCGGCGAAGTGGGCGCCAGCGTTTCGATCACTCTCGAAGGCAAAACCGTCGTCGACCTTTGGGGCGGTCGCAAGGCCGTCGCGGGCGACGCGTGGCAAAGCGACTCCGTCTGCGTCGTCTTTTCCTGCACCAAGGGCGCGTCGGCGTTCTGCGCCCACATCGCCGCCGATCGCGGGCTGCTCGATCTGGATGCCAAGGTCGCAAAATACTGGCCCGAGTTCGCCAGCCACGGCAAGGAAGATGCGGTGGTTTCGATGATGCTCGATCACTCCGTCGGCGTGCCTGGATTGCGCGAGGAGCTAAAGCAAGGTGCCTACTACGACTACGAGTATATGGTGGCGCGCCTTGCCGCCGAAGCGCCGTTTTGGAAACCAGGAACGCGCAACGGCTATCACGGTGTGACATCCGCCTGGACTGTCGGAGAAATGGTTCGCCGCAGCACGGGAAAACGCATGGGCGTCTTTCTTGCCGATGAAGTGGTGAAACCGCTCGGCATCGAATTCTGGATGGGTTTGCCCGAAGAATTCGAAAGCCGCGTTGTCCCCGTGATCCCCTACCCACCCGACGAGCGGGCACGAACCTCGCGCATTGCGCTCGCCATGCTGGCCGATCCGATGGGACCGACCGGACGCTTCATGCTCAACGGCGGAGGCTTCAATCCGAACTCACGTGAAGCGCGGGCGGCGGAAATCGGCTCCGCGACAGGCGTCTCGAATGGCCGCGGCCTTGCCGGACTCTATGCGCCGCTCGCCAATGGCGGGGAACTGAATGGCCGGCGCTTCGTCGGAGCGGATACTTTGGGGCGCATGGCGCGCGTCTCGGTCGCAACGCATGAAGACGCGACGCTGATGATCCCCACGCGATTTTCGCTCGGCTTCATGAAGTCGATGGACAATCGGACACTGGAGAACGCCGAGAATTGTTCCGCGATCCTGGCGGACGCCGCGTTCGGTCATGTCGGCGCCGGCGGATCGCTTGGTTTCGCCGATCCGCAGGCGCGCATGAGTTTTGGCTATGCCATGAACAAGATGGGACTTGGCATTCTCCTGAACGACCGCGGCCAAAGCTTGGTCGACGCAGCCTATCGGGCGCTCGGCTATCGCTCGAACGTGAGCGGCGTCTGGACTGCTTGAATTGCTCAGGACGTTGCGAAGATCTTTTTCAATTCCGACTTCAGGATCTTGCCGTTGGCATTGCGCGGCAGGGTCTCAGGCCAGAACACGACCTTCACCGGCACCTTGAAGGCGGCTAGCTTGCCGGCAACGAAGGCACGCAGCTCGTCTTCCGTCGTGTGCATGCCGGGTTTCAGATGCACGACCGCGCCCGGTTCCTCACCGAGCGTCTTGTGCGGCACGGCGACGAGGGCCGCGTCCATTACGGCGGGATGATCGTAAAGGACGTTCTCGACCTCTATGCAGTATATGTTCTCGCCTCCTCGGATCAGCATGTCCTTGGCGCGATCGATGATGTAGCAGAAACCTTCGTCGTCGAGCCTCGCGAGATCGCCGGTGCGCACCCAACCGTCGACGAACGTGGCCGCCGTCGCTTCGGGCTTGTTCCAATAGCCCTTCACGATGTTGGGTCCTCGTGCCCACAGTTCGCCGACTTCTCCGACCGGCAACTCGCGCTTGCCCTCGACGTCCATGATCTTGAGATCGCACACGGCCACCGGCGGACCGCAGGAAGTCGGACGATGCTCATAGTCCTCGCCCGAATGCGTTGTGCAGGTCGCCGATGTCTCAGTCATGCCCCAGCCGTTGCCGGGCGCGGACTTCGGCCAGTTCTGCTTGATCTGCTTGACGAGTTCGGGCGCCGACGGCGCGCCGCCATAGGCGACCGCTTCGAGCGAGGAAAGATCGTATTTGTGACGATTGGGATGTTCGAGGATCTGCCAGGCGATCGTCGGCACACCGCCCATACTGTTGATCTTCTCCTTCTCGATGATCGCCATCGCCTTCTCGGCGTCGAACTTGCGCATCAAGACGATCTTGCCGCCAGAGACCACGGTCGGACCGAGTACGGCAAAAGAGCCCGTGGCATGAAAGAACGGCACAGACAGCAACGTCGCGCGCTGTGGCGCATCGAGCGGATTGGCAACCACTGGAACCGGTTCGCCGCGGCGCAGGAAATTGCGCGCCGCCGAAAATCCCGCCGCCATGATGTTCGACGTCATGTTGCGCTGCGTGCCGAGCGCGCCCTTCGGTCGCCCTGTCGTGCCTGAAGTGTAGAGGATCGTCGCATCGTCCTCGGGATCGAGTGGAACGTCGGGCATCTCGCCGGGCGGCAGCGTTCCCCAGTCATTCACCTTGCCGATGACATCTTCGAGGCGATGCACAATCGGGCTCGGCAAGTCTTCCTGCGAACGGCTGACATAGATCTTTTTGAGATCGGGGCAATTCACCAGATGTTCGGCGATGCGTTCGAGCCGTTCGGAGTCAACGAACGCGATATTCGAACCGGAATCCACCAGGCCGTATTCGAGCTCCGGCCCCGTCCACCATGCATTCAACGGCGTGACGATCGCGCCGACGAGTTCAGCGGCATAGAAGGCAACGACCCATTCGGGCAGGTTACGCATGATGATGGCGACGCGGTCGCCCTTCTCCACCCCGTCGCGCTGCAATCGACTTGCCAGCTTCAAGGTGGCGCGTGCGAAGGATTCGTAGGTGCAGCGGTCGTCTTCATAGACCAGGAACTCGCGCTCGCCGAAGGCGCGGCCGGCAAGAAACACTTCACGGTTCGATGGCGGACAGTTCTTCCAGACGCGGGTCGGAATGCCGCGGATGTTCACGGTCGCCATCTCGAGGCGCGTACCGGGCGCGGTCAGGGCTGCTGTCGCTTCCGCAATGGACATAGCGGGCCAGGGTTTGGTCGCGGCATCGGTCATGATCTATCCATCTGTACTAATCACCCTCCCTTGAGGGAGGAGCAATTCAAGTGACGGGCCTTACAGCGCGTCGATGCTTCGAGCGCGGTTGGCCCATTCGGCTCGTAGCTCTTCGACGAGATCGGGGTGTTTGGACTTCGCCCGCTCGCGCACCTTCGGCAGGTGGTAGGACGGGAAGAGGTCGTTGTCGGGACGGAAGTTCTTCAGAAGCTGCTTGGCGACCGTGATCTTGTGCACTTCCGTAGGGCCGTCGGCGATACCCATGACGAAGGACGACGTGACCATGCCCATGAACGGCATCTCGTTCGAGACGCCGAGCGCGCCATGAATGTGCAACGCGTTCGCCGCAATGTCGTGATAGACCTTCGGCATCGCGACCTTCACCGCGGCGATGTCCTTTCGCACTTTCTTGTAGTCCTTGTGCTTGTCGATCAGCCAGGCGACATGCAGCACCTGTAAGCGGAACTGCTGCAACTGGATGTAGCTGTCGGCGATCTGTTCCTGCACCATCTGATAGTCACCAAGCCGGCCGTCGCGAGTCGAGCGCGACACAGCGCGCTTGCACATCAGGTCGAGCGCTTTTTGGCATTGGCCGACCGTTCGCATGGCGTGGTGCACGCGTCCGCCGCCGAGCCGCACCTGTCCGAGCTCGAACGCCGCACCGCGCGGACCCAGCAACGCATCGAACGGCACCTTGACGTTGGTATAGCGGACATAGCCTTCGTTGCCGCCGCTTTGGCCACCGACGCCGACGTTGCGCAGGATCTCCACACCGGGGGTCTTGCGCGGCACGAGGAACATGCTCATGCGCTTGTACGGATCTTTGTGCTCCGGATCGGTCACGGCATAAACGACAAGTACCTCGGCATTGCGCGCACCCGTCGAGAACCACTTCTCGCCGTTGATGACCCACTCATTGCCGTGCAGTTCCGCGCGCGTCTTGAAGAAGAGCGGGTCGGAGCCGCCCGTCGGCTCGCTCATCGAGAAGGCGGACGTGATCTCATTGTTGAGCAGTGGCCAAAGATATTTCTCCTTCTGCTCCTTGGTGCCGTAATGCGCGATGATCTCGGCGTTGCCCGTATCGGGCGCCTGGCAACCGAAGACGACGGGCGCAAGCCCGACGCGACCGAGCTTTTCATTCAGGAGTGCGAGTTTCACTTGGCCGTAGCCCTGCCCGCCCAGATCGGGCGTGAGATGGCAGGCCCACAGCCCCATCTCCTTGACCTTGGCTTGGAGAGGCCGGATGGCCTTCTGATAGGTCTTGGATTTGACCCCGCCCAGTCCGATGCCGATTTGGGTCAGGGGCTCGACCTCGTTCTCGACGAACTCTTCAACCCAATCGAGTTTCTTTTGGTATTCAGGGTCGGTCTCAAAATCCCAGGCCATGTCACTCTCCCTTGCCGTTGTTGTGCCGCGGCTGTCACTTTTCGTAGGAATTATCCCCCCGGCTGTTTGATTGCCGCAAGGGAAAAGATACCGATTTTTCGAAAAGCCATTCGATCGCCATAGACACGAATTGTCGCGCAAGGCGAGTATGTCCTGGCTGTTGGGTTCGAAGCCATGACAGCGCTAGGCTAGTGTCGAGGAACGATAGGGAGAAGTCATGGGCAAGCCGGAAAGCGTTGGTCTGTCGTCGAAGCGGTTGGCGACGTTGGACCGTGTGATGAAGGAACGCTATGTCGACAGCGGCATCCTGAACGGCATCCACACACAAGTGTTTCGGCGCGGCGAGCTGGCGCACAACAGCATGGCCGGCCTGATGGACATCGAGCGCAACAAGGCGTGGCGCGAAGACGCCATCGTGCGCATCTACTCCATGACGAAGCCGATCACGGCCGTTGCCCTCATGATGCTGGTCGAAGAGGGCAAGATCGGTCTTGAAGATACGGTGCACACGCACATCCCCTCGTGGAAGAATTTGCGTGTCTATGCGAGCGGCATGCCGAGCCTGGTGGAAAACACCGCTGGCCAGTTCATCACGACGCCTTGCGCGCGGCCAATGAAGGTGGTCGATCTCGTGACGCACACGTCCGGCCTCACCTACGGCTTCATGTCTCGTACCGCAGTCGACGCGGAATATCGCCGCCAGAAGATCAACGATTTCCAGACTCCGGGCGGCCTCGACGCCTTCATCGAGCAACTTTCGAAAATCCCGCTCGACTTCTCGCCGGGCGAGTATTGGAATTATTCCGTTTCGATCGACGTGATGGGCTATCTCGTCCAGAAACTGTCGGGCATGACGTTCGGCGAATTCCTGCGCACGCGCCTGTTCGAGCCGCTCGGCATGATGGACACGGCGTTCTCTGTGCCGGCCTCGAAGATGGACCGTTTTTCGTCGTGCTACATGCCGAAACAAGGCGGCGGGCTGAAGTTGCAGGACGACGCGGGCAAGTCGACCTATGCCGAACCGCCGAAACTCGAATCGGGCGGCGGCGGGCTGGTTTCGACCATGCACGACTACATGCGCTTCTGTCGGATGATGCTGGGTGGCGGTACGCTCGACGGCGTGCAGATTCTCTCGCCCAAGACCGTTCAGATGTTCGGTATCAACTTCCTGCCGGGCAACCAGCTCTTAAGCGATATGTCGGCGGCAGTCACGTTCAGCGAAGCCGGATACAACGGCATCGGCTTCTCCATCGGTTGCGGCGTGACGATGGATACGGCTTTGACCCGCGTGCAAGGTACGCCGGGCGAGTTCTTCTGGGGTGGCGCGGCGTCGACCGCATTCTGGATCGATCCCAAGGAGGACTTGACCGTTGTCTTCATGACGCAAGTCATGGGCACTGACGCAAGGCTGACATTGCGGCGCGATCTGCGCACACTGGTTTATTCCGCAATGACGGAATCGTACGCCTGATCACTACCGATCCTTGACCGGGTCGGACCATCTGTTAATACCGGACGGGTACCCGCAAACCGCGCCCGCTCGATAAGGTTTTCGTCCGCAATGCCCGCGAAAAAGCCGCTCGTCATCGTCACGCGCAAGCTTCCGGATGCGATCGAAACGCGCATGCGCGAGCTGTTCGATGCGCGCCTCAATGTCGACGACACGCCAATGTCGCAAGCCGATCTCGTCGACGCCGTGCAGAAAGCCGACGTCCTAGTGCCGACCGTGACGGACCGCATTGATTCCAAAGTCATCGTGCGCGCCGGACCGAACCTGAAGTTGATTGCCAATTTCGGCACCGGAGTCGACAACATCGACGTCAAGACCGCGCTCGACAAAGGGATCACCGTCACCAATACGCCGGGCGTTTTGACCGAAGACACAGCCGACATGACGATGGCGCTGATCCTGGCCGTGCCGCGCCGCCTCGTCGAAGGCGTCAAGGAACTGGAAGAGGACCACTTCAAGGGCTGGTCGCCGTCCTGGATGCTCGGCCATCGCATCTTGGGTAAGCGGCTCGGCATCGTCGGCATGGGCCGTATCGGACAGGCGGTGGCGCGACGTGCGAAAGCGTTCGGACTCCAGATCCACTATCACAACCGAAAGCCTGTGCACGCCGACATCGAACGCGAGCTCGAAGCGACGTACTGGGAAAGCCTTGATCAGATGCTGGCGCGCATGGATATCGTCAGCATCAACTGTCCGCACACGCCTGCGACGTATCACCTGCTCTCGGCGCGTCGCCTCAAGCTGATGAAGCCCAGTGCGTATATCGTCAACACCTCGCGCGGCGAAGTGATCGACGAGAACACGCTGGCGCGCATGCTGGAGGCCGGGCAATTGTCCGGCGCCGGTCTCGACGTGTTCGAGCATGAACCGGCGGTCAATCCCAAGCTGCTCAAGCTCAAAAACGTCGTGCTGCTGCCGCACATGGGTTCGGCCACGATCGAAGGCCGCATCGACATGGGCGAGAAGGTCATCATCAACATCAAGACCTTCGCCGACGGCCACAAGCCACCGGACCGCGTCATTCCCGCGATGCTGTAAGAAGGGTTTTCTGTCCGCGGCAACGCGCCGACCTTATCCACACACCTGATTGAATCTCCTCTTTTGTATCCCTGTTCTGGCGTCTTCTCCCCGCCAGACCACACTGACTTGTTTTCGACTTTCGACTCTTCGTTCCCTACTCTCCAAAAATTCAGCGCTATCGAAGCTCGTCCTCGCTGGGCGGTTCGAAGCGCGGCCACATTTTGTCAAGTTGTTCCGGCGTGACGACGAATGTATCCGGCGGCAAGTCGGCATTGCGCAACACGAGCCGCCGCTTCAACTCATCGCGCGTCGCATCGCAATAGATGATCTTGCTGTCGGCGCCCAACTCGGATGCACGCGCGCGATAGGCGTCGCGTTCCACTCGCCGCCAAAAGCCGCTTTCCAGCACGACACTGAGGCCTAGCGTGAGGAGCCGTTGGGCCAACGCCCATTGGACCTTATCGACCTGTTCCCGCCGTTTGTGGTCCCATCCGTCGCCGACAATACGCGCCATCCATTCGTCCGGCGCAAGGCGCACGGCTTTGTGGTCACGCTCCAAGACCAGTGCGACTGTCGTCTTGCCGGAAGCCGGCAGACCGCAAATCAGGAAGAGGGTCGGCATCAGACTTTCACTTATTTCTTACGCGGCCTGCGCCTCTTAAGTAAGTTCGCTGTGTCCACAATCTGACACGAGGCTGCCAAGCTCAAGCCGTCTACTTATCCATGCCGACTTATCCACGCGTGTGCCTTGAATCCCTCCTTCGTAACCCGGTTCTGGTGTTTCTCGGCACCCAGACCACACTGACTTGTTTTCGACTTTCGACTCTTCAATCCCCCTCCTCTTTCAAAAAATTCTCACACCGCGCAGCACGCGCTTCTCCGGCCCCGCAAATGCAGTGGGTCAAAGGGAGGTTTGCCTCCATCAAAATCTTAAAAGAACATATAGCGAACAAATGATCCAATTGCAAGTGAAATCAATTGATTACGTCGTAATGTTTGGAGAAGCTTCGGCTCATCCTTCGACAAGCTCAGGATGAGGAGTGGGTGACAACCCTCAACCCGAGTCTGCCGAAGGACGAGGGATGAGCTGTTCTTTCGACACAGACGGAATTCGAGACGGAAGCAGCTACTTCAACGTTTCGTCCAGCAATTCGAACAGCTTGACATAGTGTCGTTCGGCTTGGGCTTCATCGTAGATCCCGGCGCGTCCAGGAACAGTCCAACCGTGATGCGCCGGATAGGTTTCACTTTCCCAGCGGCCCTGCCAGCTCTTGAGCAACGTCTCAAGCTTAGCGATCGCTTCGGGTGGCATGCCGCGATCCTCGATCGCGTGGCCGAAATAAAGCCGCGCCTTGATCGTCGAAAGCAGAAGATGCGGGCTATCGGGCTGATCGGTGTAGAGACCGCCGCCATGAAACGACGCGGCGGCCGCGATCTTGTCCGGCGCCGCAGCGGCGGTGCGAATGGCCATCGTGCCGGTGAAACAATAGCCGGCGACACCAACACTTGCGCCCTTCACATTCGGCTGTGCGAGAAGGAAGTCGGCATAGGCGGCGCCGTCCGGACCCATCTGAGCGTTGCTGAGCCCGGCGCGCAGTTCGCCCATGCGCTTCATCGTGCGTTCGTCGCCCATCTTCAATTCGAAGTCGACGACCGGCAGTTTGCTGACGCGATAGAAGATGTTCGGCACGAGAACGACATAACCATGTTCGGCGATGCGACTGGCCATGCCGAGATTGGCTTTTCTTATGCCCATGATGTCGGTCAGGAATATTACGCCCGGCCATGGGCCATTGCCGTGCGACGGCGTGTAGAGAAAGGCTTCCGCCGTTCCGTCCGTGCCGGGCACCTCGATTTTGGTCTCGCTCATGTTCATCTCCCGAGGAGCGATGCAGGATAGGACGCGACGAGTCGGCGGGAAACGTGACCGCGACAAGCGTGCAGGGTGTTGGCGCGTACGAACTATGGAATGTCGTAGATCACCGCATTCCAGAACCTCACACGATGCGCACCGGATTTGCGAAAGCCGCGCCGGCGCAACTCGCGCCCGATCATCGCGTTGAAATAGCCGTGCGCCACCAAAGCGCTCACGCCCTGGGCACCCGCGCGCTTCATCAAGATGTCAGCGGCCTGCGCGGCGCGATGCTTGGCCTTGCGATAATTCTCGATCTCCGGGTGATAACCGGCATGCCAGAGGAGGCGCGCCACGATTGCCCATTTGGGAACCTTCATCCGCAACAAGGGAATGCGCGGGCTGGCGAGGGGTGCTTCGCCAAACAGGGGATCGGCGATGAGTTCGGCATTCGGCGCGAGCGCCTTGGCGCTGTCGGTCGCGCGCAGCTTGGTGCTGGTGTAAATCGCGTCCAATTCCTTCACCAGGTCCTGGATTTCTTCGGGCGGCGCGCTCTTCGGATCCAGGCCGGCCGCCTCGTAGTCGTCAATATAAGTGCGAAATCCCGCATGCGAGGTCCTGGGATCGGTCGCAATGTCGGGGCGGCCATGGCGAATAAGCACGATGCGCATGGGCGTCGTTGCGTGCGCATGGCGGCGGATGCGGCGCACCGGCTCTTGGACAGGCGGCTCAAACAAGGCGACGTCGAGATCGGTGGAGATGGCTGCTCCTTGCGGCGGCGGGCCGGGCGTGCACGATTGCAGGTCCGGCCTATAATCCAGCATCAAGGCGAAATCGGGAAGGGGCACATGGAACAGCGCGACCTCAAGGGCAAAGCGGCAATTGTCACAGGCTCTGCAACCGGGATCGGTGCGGCCGTCGCAATCGGTCTTGCAAGACGCGGCGCCAACGTGGTCGTCAACTACACGAAGAGCAAGAGCGAAGCGGAGGCGACGAGCGAAGCCGTGCGCGCCGCGGGCGCCGAGTTCCGCCTCGTGCAGGGCGACGTTGCCAGCGATGCCGACTGCCGCAAACTTGCCGCCGCAGCGACTGAGGCCTGGGGCCGCATCGACATCCTGGTCAACAATGCGGGGACGACCAAATTCGTCACCAACCATGCCGATCTAGAATCGCTGAGCGCGGAAGACTTCACGCGCATCTATGCCGTCAATGTCATCGGTCCGTTCCAGATGATCCGCGCCTGCATCGATGGCTTGCGCGCTAGCAGGGATGGTTCGGTCGTCAACGTCTCCTCGATCGCAGGCGTTGCGGGCATTGGATCGTCCGTCGCCTATGCGGCGTCCAAAGGCGCGCTCAACACCATGACGTATTCGCTGGCCCGCGCGCTCGCACCAGACGTACGCGTCAACGCGGTTTGTCCGGGCTATGTCGACACGCCGTGGTTCGTCAAACAGTTCGGTGCGGAAACCGCCGAGAAGATCGCCGAGGCAGAAGGCAAACGCGCGCTTCTGCAACGCACGGCCGACGGCGCGGAGATCGCAAAGACCGTGCTCTTTTTCGCCGGCCCCGAGTCGCGCAACATCACGGGTGAGACCTTGCTCAGCGACAGCGGTCTGCACCTCGCGATGGCCGGCGCCAGGCGCTGAGGACACTTCGTCCCTCTCAGAGCGCAACCATGGGTAGCGCCCATTAGGGCAGCGATGTGCCCAAAGCGCGGGCAGTTTGTGTTGCATTGCAACAACGCTGGCTCGAATCCGCCGCTCAGACCCCCTCAAAGGGGCCTCGAAAATCCCTTTCTACATTGAATTTATATGACGCCTTCACAAAAGTCGGACGCAACAGATTGGCTGTGTTGCCACTGCGAACGACACACAAAGGAAGGGCGGACCATGAAATCTCTCGCACTGAAGCTGGCGCTTAGCGGCGCCATGTTGGCATGGCTTGCAGGACCTGCGCTGGCCGACGCCCTGCCCACGCCGGCAATGGCCGGTCCTCTCACGGCAAACGCCAGCCCTTACAGCATCGATCTGCCCGACTGGCTCGGCGATGCCGGCGGCAAGGTCTATGTCGGCGGCGCGGTGTCCGGAATCGCGTTCTACCAATCGAGCCCGATCGACATCAACGCCGGCGACGACAGTACGTTCATCGACATCAGCAACGCGCAGATCTTCGTGCAGAAGACCGACGGCTGGTTGCAGTTCTACGCGCAATTCGGCGCTTATTCGTTGCCCACCGTCGGCGTCGGCTACAACAAGGCGACAAACGCGGTGCCGGCGAACTTCGGCTACGTTCCCGTCGCCTACGCCAAGCTCGTCGGTGAAGGCGATTGGTCGGCATTCTCCATCGAAGGCGGCAAGCTGCCGACTCTGATCGGCGACGAATACACGTTCACCTTCGAGAACATGAATGTCGAACGCGGCCTGTTGTGGAACACCGAACCGGCGATCAGCACGGGGGTGCAGGCGAACTACTCCAGCGGACCGCTGACGATCTCGCTGTCGTGGAACGACGGCACCTATGCCAAGACCTGGAATTGGCTCTCGGGTCTCGTCTCCTACGGCTTCAATGGCGGCGCCGATACGCTCGTCTTCTCGGCCGGTGGCAATCTCGGCAAGGGCAATTTCAGTTTCCTCAACAGCGGCAGCGTCTATGACCTGATTTGGACGCACACCTCCGGCAACTGGGTCATCAGCCCCTACGTTCAGTACAACGACACACCGAAAGGCTTCTTTGCCAAGGGCTCGAGCGTGTTCGGTGCAGCCGTGCTTGCGAGCTATGCCTTCGACGATCATTGGAAACTGGCGGGCCGCGTCGAGTACGAAACGGAGTCGGGCCATTCCGGCGTGTTCACCACGCCCGATATCCTGGGCTACGGCCCCGGAAGCAATGCCTGGTCGGTGACGCTGACCCCGACCTATCAATGGAAGCAGTTCTTCGCGCGCACTGACGTCAGCTATGTCACCATCGGCAGCGGCACGCCAGGTCTGCTCTTCGGTTCCGGCCCGCTCACCGCCGGCACGAACAAGGATCAGGTCCGCGTGATGTTCGAAGCAGGTATTCTGCTCTGAGAATCACGCAACGTTGTTGAAAAGGCCCGCAGGTTCACCAGCCTTGCGGGCCTTTTCTTGCGTGGGCGCCGTCGCCCGTCCAAGCGCTGGCCTTCCGGCTTCGATTGTGCACTTCATATTCTATTGAAATACGCGTTCCGTTGGCGGTGGCGAGGCGTTGTTTCTCGCGGCACTTAATCGAGGACCACGTTGCCGAGTACGGGAACACGGATTCTTGTCATCGACGACGATGAGTCCGTTCGCGACAGTCTGAAGGATCTTCTCTCGGTGCACGGCTACCAAGTCGCGGTTGCCCGCGACGGGCGGGAAGGTCTGGAGGTGCTGCACAGGCAGCGCTTCGATCTCGTGGTGACGGATCTTCTCATGCCCAACGTGGACGGAATCGAAATCATCCGGGAAATCCGCAAGCACGACGCCTCGCTGAAAGTCCTCGCCATCTCGGGAGGCGATCACGCGACGCACTTTCTGCATTTGAATGCCGCCCAGGCGCTCGGTGCCGACGATGTGCTCAAGAAACCGTTCGACGAGGAATCATTGCTCGCCGCAATTCGGCGACTGACGCTTGCTCGAGCTTGATAGTCCAGCGGCTTGGCAGGGCAAGATCAAAGTTGTGCTGTCAGCTCAGACAGCGCGCCGTGAAGAGAAGCACCACAAGTCTTCGCCCGCCGTGAAATTGCTTAAGTCTCTAGCGGAAGTGAAAGTGGGAGACCTGATATTCCCTAACATCCACTCTCGTTGGATGCTTAGCCCCTGAACCTCCGATTCAGCTTCTTCATGCCGCCGATCCAGCGATTGTAGTCGGTCGCCTTGCGACGCATATACTCCAGGACCTCCGGATGAGGCAGAATGAGAAAGTCTTCGACCTCGATCGCCCGCATGCACGCGTCGGCAACCACTTCCGGTTCCAGCATTCCGTCGACGCTCGCCACGCCATCAGCGTTGCCCGCCGTCATCGCCGTGCGCACGGCCTGCGGACAGAGCACTGAGACCTTGATGCCCTGATCGCCATGTGTGATCGCGAGCCACTCAGCCAAGCCAACCGCGGCATGCTTTGTCACTGCATAAGGCGCCGAGCCGATCTGGGACAGCAACCCCGCTGCCGACGCTGTATTGAGCAGGTAGCCGCCACCGCGCGCGATCATTCGCGGTACGAGGTGACGTGCGGCCCAGACGTGAGCCATGACGTTGATGTCCCAGATCCGTTGCCAGCGATCGTCGGAAACCTCCGCTCCGCCTCCGATGCCGATACCGGCGTTGGAGCAAAAAAGCGCGATCGGACCGTGGTCTGCTTCGACTGTTTCGATCAGGTGCTTGATATCTGCCTCTTTTCCAACATTGGTGGAAAATGCGACTCCACCGATTTGTTTTGCGGTGGCCGCAGCACCTTCTCCGTTGATGTCGGCGCAGACCACGAGTTTTGCTCCCTCGCCTGCGAACTTTAGGGCCAACGCCCGGCCAATCCCACTCGCCGCGCCCGTTACCACTACGATCCTGTCCTTGATTTGCATCGCATATTCCTTCCGAGGTCCTCGAGAAAGCGTAGAAGACTGAGTGCTCCGTGTCAGCGTTTTGTTGCGCGTGCTTGGCTCGATGCTTAGGCTGCAATGCAGCAATCTTCTGCCAGTGACTTTAGGAGAAATGTCATGGAAATGAGTGGTCTTCAATTGCGCTCGCTTGCGACCAATGAGGGAGAACTTCAACTCTCGCTGATGCGTGTGCCGGTAGCGGAGCCCGGACCCGATGAAGTCCTGGTCCGGATAGATGCGACGCCGATCAATCCGTCCGACATTGGCCTGCTGTTCGGTGCAGCCGACATGCCCAATGCGAAATTCTCCGGTAGCGGCGACGACGTAAAAGTCATTGCGCCAATCCCTGAAGCTTATCGCCGCTCCATGGCTGCGCGTGTCGGCCAGTCGCTGCCCGTCGGCAACGAGGGCGCCGGCGAAGTCATCAAGGCCGGTGCAAATGCGCAGAATCTGCTCGGAAAAACGGTCGCCATTCTCGGCGGTGCGATGTACGCACAGTATCGCACGCTGAAGGCTTCGGACTGTCTGCAATTGCCGGCAGGCACCTCTGCGGCAGAGGGCGCTTCCTGCTTCGTCAATCCACTTACCGCCCTCAGCATGACCGAGACGATGCGCCGGGAGGGCCACACCGCGCTTGTTCACACCGCGGCGGCTTCGAACCTCGGTCAAATGCTGAGTAAAATATGTTTGAAGGACGGGATCCAGCTTGTGAACATCGTCCGCAGCGAAGAGCAAACAAATTTGCTGCGCGACGCGGGCGCAGTGCATGTCGTCAATTCCTCGAAGCCATCCTTCATGGACGACCTGGTGGCTGCACTCACTGACACCGGCGCCACCATCGCTTTCGATGCCATCGGCGGCGGAAAACTCGCGGGGCAGATTCTCACTGCGATGGAAGCCGCGGCCGTACGAAAGATGAAGGAATTCAGCCGCTATGGTTCAACCACATACAAACAAGTCTACATCTATGGCGGCCTCGACACCGGTCCAACCATACTCAACCGCGCCTTCGGAATGTCGTGGGGATTGGGCGGATACCTGCTCACGCCGTTCTTGATGAAGATCGGTCGGGAGGAAACCGAGAAGCTTCGCCAGCGCGTCGCCAGGGAGATCAAAACAACCTTCGCGAGCCACTATACGAAAACGATTTCGCTCTTTGAGGCTCTTAGCGCCGAGGCCATCGCCGCTTACAACAAGAAGTCGACGGGGGAAAAGTACCTGATCAATCCGAACAAGGGCGCTTGAAGAAGCAGCGACTGCCGAGCCAGTCTTTGTCGGTTTCGTCTTGTTACTGTGAAACGCCAAGTCCTGCGGCAAATTTCGAGAGATTTGCGCGCCGGGAATGTCGGCTTAGGGTCGATAGCGGACATTCGCAGGCGCCTAAGCCGACATTTCTTAGTTGCTTATGCGGATTAGCATTTTGCCCGTGTTCGCTCCCTTGAAGAGGCCGATCAATCCCTCTGGCGCGCGTTCGAACCCATCAAGGATGGTTTCCTGGTATTTCACGCGGCCGGTCTTCAACCAACTAGTCATGTCGGCAACAAATGCAGCATTCAAATGCCCAAAGTCGCTGGCCACAAATCCCTGCATCGTCACGCGCCCATAGATCAGATTGAACAGTCCGCTTACGGGCTCGCCACCGCCATTGTATGTCGAGATCATTCCGCAGACCGGGATTCGACCCCGCAAGTTCATTCGCGTCAGCGCCGCGTCAAGGTGAGCTCCGCCGACGTTTTCAAAGTAGACATCGATGCCTTTTGGTGTCGCTGCGAGCAATGCGCGCTTTAAATCTTGCTTTTTGTAGTTGATCACAGCGTCCAAGCCGACGGTGTTTTTTAGCCAGGCAGCCTTCTCATCGGATCCTGTTGATCCAACAACATAGCACCCCTTAATCTTCGCTATCTGGGCGACGACGGATCCAACTGCTCCGGCGGCGGTCGAGACAAACACCTGCTCACCATCCTTCAGTTTTCCAATTTCAAGGAGCCCGCCATAGGCCGTTATACCCGTTCCACCCAGTGCGTGCAGATAGACCGTCAGCGGCAGATCGGGATCCGGTCGCAAAACGGAAACGCCAGCACCGTTACCGACGAAGTACTCCTGAAATCCGGCGCCGTGGCGAACAAGGTCACCTTCCTTGAACTTGGAGTTTCGCGACTGAATCACGCGGCCGAGGCCGCCGCCCAACAACGGTGCATTTAACGGCTGATCGGAATTAAGGCGCGGTCGCATGTAAGGGTCCACGGACATGATGAGGTTGTGAATCTGTATCTCTCCGTCACCAGCGTCCTGCACCGTTCTGTTCACAAGAGCGAAATCGTCCGTCGTAGGCACGCCATTTGGTCGCTTGACCAAATGAATCTCTCGGCTGTTTGTCATTGGTGGCCTCTGTTTTTTGTACGGGCAGGTACCTTGGGATCAACTCGTTTGCTAATCGAAATTGACGTCTTGTACCAAGCGAGTTCTCGGAAACGCTCGTCAGCTGACGCGCGCGCGAACTTCACTGCGGGCTTGGTAGAGCTCCCAGAACTTGTTCGCGACGACCGAACTGTCGATGCCCCCGCCACTGTCCGAGGGCGTCCCCTTAATCATGCCGGCGACCATGACCTCGCCGACATAGACACCATCAGCCCTCAGTCGCGCAGCAAGCAGACCGACGAGCTTGTATTTTGCCGCATTGGCCAATGCGACGCCCACGGCTTTCAGGTTGATGGCGAACTCGTCCATCATGGGCGTTGTTTCGCCGAACGCGCCATTCGTAACGAGTATCGCGCCGTCTTTCGTGCTCTTCAGATCGGAGAGTGTCTCCTGGACGGCTGCGAGCAGCCCGACGACGGCGACGTCGAAGACGCTTCGCACCGCGGCTGGATCCGCAGCCTCGAGTTCTCTGACTCCGGTGCCACTGATGGCATTCCAATGAATAATGGTGATGGGTCCCAACTCTGCGCGTGCCTTTCCAATGGCTGCGCGAATTGCGGTGGGATCTCCCGCATCGGCCGGAAACGCGACGGCCACTATACCTCGATTCTGCAGCGCTCGGACTCCTAATTCGAGACGACCCTGATTTCGCGCGACGAGTGCCACGGAAAAGCCCTCAGCGCCGAATTTCTCGGCGACTGCGGATGATATGCCTGGTCCGGCACCCACAATGGCTATTACTTTTGACACGGCCCCTCCGACGACGCGATCCGCAACATCTCGCACAACCGTACGCCCACCTTGGCCTAGCGCGCAATTCGACCCGAATTGAAATCCTTAGCCGAATTTGAAAAGGCGAACTCACGAGACTCGATCTAGAACCACCCAGACGGGCAGCACTGCGCTCGAGCACGCCTTAGGCGTAAGTTTAGATGAATGACCGCTATGGGTGGAAAGCGGACATTCCAAGTGGCTTGTTGTGCTGTCACTATGCGCGTTGCTTGCTCGCGCGATGCGCCTGGATAGATCGAGCTGTAGCTCTGAGGTGGCGAGGTACGCCTATGATCAAACAATCGATGCTCGTGCTAGTGGCACTATCTTTGTCGCTCGCAGCGTCGACGGCAGCGCCAAGCCAGGACATTGGAAGTCCCGAAAATGTAACGGTCCAGAATGGGTCGGCTAGGCTGCATGCGCTTCTATGGCGGCCTCGAGGCCCTGGTCCGTTCCCGGCGATTTTGTTCAATCACGGCAGTGGACGCACTCCCGAAGACCTCAAACGGCTTGGGCCTTATGAACCGCAGGCATACATCCTCGGACCGGTGTTCGCTCGCCATGGATATGAGTTCCTTTATTTGTTTCGGCGCGGAGTTGGCTTGTCCGCCGATCAGGGTACGAACGCCGTTGACCTCATGAACGGCGAATTGGCAACTCACGATCAGGCCGCGAGGGATGCGCTACAACTCCGACTGCTCGACACGAGGGAAATGAGCGATGCCCTATCGGGTTTGGCGCTTCTGCGCGCGCGGCCCGAGGTCAAGGCAAGTGACGTGGCAGTTGTTGGGCACTCTTTCGGGGGTTCGCTCACTCTGCTGATGACTCAGCGAGAACCCGATCTTCGAGCGGTCGTCGTCTTTTCCCTGGCTGGCTACAGTTGGGATCGCTCACCAGAACTGCGGTCGCGGCTTCTCGCGGCGGCAGCCGACGTTAAGCCGCCGGTTTTTTTTATTCATGCGGCGAACGACTACTCAATCGCGTCAGGCCAGACCATTGATGCGCGGATGAGAAAACTCGGAAAACCGAGTTATCTCAAGATCTATCCGCCGATAGGCCGTACCTCCGAAGAGGGGCACGAGATTCCATATCTCGGCGTAAGCGAATGGGAAACTGACGTCTTCAGCTTCTTGGACAGATACATGCGCCAAGCCAGGTGAAGCGCCAAACCCCGTCAGTGTCCGCTTTGGGTCGAAAGCGGACCCTCGTAGCGGTGCATCTCCATCCTCCTTAGTCCGCCACATTGCCAGAGCGCTTAGGATTTGGCGCGATCTACAAGGCCAACGTCAGCATGTCCCTGCCTACTATGATCTTGCCTTTGAATGTGGTGCGCACAGCGTCGGCCCAGACTTCAGGCGTCAGGCTTGGATCGTCGCCCGGGACGAAGTGGTTGAGCACGAGTGCCTTCACCTTCGCTAGCGTGGCGATGCGGCCAACGTCCTCTGCCGTAGTGTGGTGACTTAGAATGCTAGCCTTAAGCCGCGCGGCATTCGGCCGTCGTGCAACCATTGCGTCCAGCGCCGGGCCATAGGTTACTTCGTGCACCAGGTAATCCGCCATTTTCGCGAACTCGACCAGCGGCGGGAAGAATGTGGTATCGCCGGAAAACACGACCGTCTTATTCCCAAGTTCAAATTTCAAGGCATAGCTTTCTAATACCGGCGGGTGGTGGTTGCGCAGACTACTTACCTTGACCGAGTCAAAGTTCATCACTCGACCTTCAGTGAACTCATGGGGTCTGACGAGTGTCCGCAGGTCTGGTCGCCCCTCATCGGAGATCCGAGTTTCCATGTCGAAGCCGTTGGACTTCCAATAATAGGCTAGGAGCGCGTTCAGACCTTTGGGACCGTAGACATCCACAGGGGTGCTCAAGCCTGACGCCCAAGAATTGTACAGCAAAGGCCCCAACTCGAGATTGTGGTCGGAGTGATGATGAGTGATGAAGATGTAGCGCAGGAGTTCCAGCGGAATATGCGCATCCAGCAGCTTGAGTGTCACTCCGTAGCCAGTGTCGACAACCAAAGGGATACCATCGAAGACGATCAGATTTGCTGAGGGTGTGGGCGTGTAGCCAGTGATCAGCGGACCGCCACGAGTCCCGAGCAGAACCAGCCGGTCCGGCCCGAGGTCTCGCGCTTCTTCCTGACTTGCCGCGACGCTGCGGCCCAGAGACGCCGCTCCGAGCGCCGCACCGAATCCCGCGATGAACTGCCTGCGCGTCCCAGTCGCCACGTGGCTCTCTTCGGCTGACGGATCAGAGTCGCACAATCAGGATCGGTCGCCTAGCGCGACCCTGGTATAGCGATGTCCGCTTTGGGTCGGAAGCGGACGTTCCGCGTAGGAGCCGTCGAACTGGAACGCGGACGTTGTAGGCTCTATCGACCGCTTCTCCGGGTGAGGAGATCGTCGGTCACAGTCATCGTGAAGATTGGTTCGCCGCTGGTGGGTGCTTCCGCGATTGCATCGAGGAAAGCGGAACGCGTTTCAGGATCATCATAAGCCATCTTTGCCGCGAACGCCTTCTGCCAAGTCAGTTCGTCTGGCCATTCGGCATAGCCTACAAAGCGTCCGTCGCGGTCACGATGCAGCCGAGAGCCGTAGCTGCCATACCTTTCCGTGATTAGTTCCGTGCCACGCCGCCAGGCCTTGCGGAATTGTTCTTCCTTTCCCGGATGCACGCGCCACCAATACATCGCAACGAACATGACATCCTCCTGTCTGGCTCCGCACGTCGGCAGACCCGAAACTCGGATATCACGGCCCGGTGGTCCTGTCTTGAAGTCTCCTTCTGGTGCGGTGACTTCGCGTCCCGCTGCGTACAGCTTGCGCCGGTTTGCTCAAGAGCCTTCTCTGGGCGTATCAACGCGGGTCCTTGAATCGGCCATTGGCAATAGCCGCAGCGAGGTGAGATTTGGCACTTAGAATCTTCGCGGTGGTTTTTGGCTTTGCGGTTGCGAGCATGATTGCCCTCGCACTCGTGACCGGCTTTTTCGTCGATTGGGACTGGTTTGAATCGCTTGGTTATGTCGACATTTTCTGGACGGTATTCGGCGCGAAGGTCGCTCTATTCAATGCGATTTTCGCGACCTCGGCGATAGCGATTTGGGCGAACGGCTTGATCGCGTATCGCGTCGCGCGACGAGCTGCAATTGTACACTCACTCAGTTCGCCGTGGGATTCGCTCGGCGGAACTTCCCAACGGAACATTCCTTGGCGCGGTCTCATCGCCACAGTTTCGGTCGTACTGGCCTTACTGATTGCGTCAAGCGAAGCCGCCAACTGGGATCTCGCACTGAGATTTTTATATCAGGCTCCTTATGGTCAGAGTGATCCGCTCTACGGCAAAGACATCAGTTTCTACCTCTTTTCGCTGCCCGCCTATATCGCGCTCAAGGACTGGATACTCTTCACACTCTTCGCGAGCGCTCTTTGCGCCGGCGGCGTCTACTGGGCGCATGGCGCGATCGTGCTCCACAGTCAGCGCCGTTGGATATCTTCCGCGATAATTGCGCACGCTTCAGTCCTGCTTGGGACATTTCTCTTGGTAGCGGCATGGGCCTATTGGCTTGATCGATTCATGCTCGTCTATGGCGACAATGGTGTCGTGGTCGGCGCCGGTTACACTGACATTCATGTCAACTTGCCAATCCTGTGGGGCCTCGTCGCACTCTGCAGCGCGGGTGCAATTGCCGCCTTCGCGAACGCGCGCGCCCAAACATACAGAAGGTTTCTCGTTATTGCCGGGCTCGTGTTTGGGAGTGCGTTTCTCTTGGCCCCTCTATTTGCCGCGATCTTCGAGCGCGTGTATGTCAAACCGAACGAACTCAAATTTGAGGCGCCCTATATCGCGCGCAACATCGCGCTCACCAGGGAGGCTTACCGAATCAAGCAAATCGCCGTCAAACCATACCTCGCCGAAGAAGCGCTCAGCTTCCAATCACTCCAAAACAACCGCGCGACGATCGACAACATACGGCTCTGGGATTGGCAACCTTTGCTGGACACCTATGCGCAACTCCAAGAGATCAGGACCTACTACAAATTTTATGACGCGGACATCGATCGCTATCAGCTGGGTGGTTCGGCTCAGCAGGTGATGCTCTCGCCACGTGAGCTGGATTCGTCGCTGCTACCCGAAAATGCACAGACGTGGGTAAACCTGCATGTGCTCTTCACGCACGGCAGTGGTGTGGTGATGTCGCCGGTGACGCGCATCACGCCAGAAGGTCTACCTATCTTGTATCTGCAGAATATCCCGCCGGTCGCATCCGGCGGACCCATAGTAAGCGAACCACGAATCTATTTCGGCGAAGCTGCAGACTCGTACGTGATCGTCAAAGGCAGCACCCCGGAGTTTGACTACCCGAAAGGCGACATGAACGTCTATTCAACCTACGGCGGCGCGGACGGCCTGGCGATTGGCAATGTGGCGCGCCGAGCTCTATTCGCTTGGTATTTCGGCGACATCAACATCCTGCTCAGCCAGTATATCACGGGCGAAAGCCGCATCATGTTCCGCCGCAACATTCAGGAGCGCGTTCGAACGATCGCTCCCTTCCTGCGGCTGGATTCGGATCCTTATATCGTGATCAGCGGAGGGCGGTTGTTCTGGATTCAGGATGCGTACACGATAAGCAGTTGGTTCCCGTACGCAAAGCCGGTCGACAACAACACGAACTACATACGCAACGCCGTCAAAGTAGTGATCGATGCCTATAACGGAACGGTCAGCTTCTACATGAGCGATCCGTCTGATCCCATCGTTCAAACCTATGCACGGATATTCCCTAAACTGTTCAAATCGTTCGCGACGATGGCGCCGGATCTGAGGAAACATGTTCGCTATCCGGAAGATTTTTTTCTGATCCAGGCTCAACTCTATCGCGCCTACCATATGAGCGCGCCAGAAGTGTTCTACAATCGCGAGGATTATTGGCAATTTCCGCGGCAGCCGACCGGAAGCGACGACTCCGGCGACAGCAAGATGACTCCTTATTACATCAACATGCGCCTGCCCGGCGAGACGCGCACGGAGTTCGCGCTGATGCTGCCAATGGTACCAAGCCAGCGCGAGAACATGATTGCCTGGCTCGCGGCGCGATGCGATCCACCCGACTACGGCAAGCTGATCGTCTATGAGTTCCCCAAGGACAAGCTGATCTTTGGACCATTCCAAATCGAAGCACTGATCAACCAGAACACGGAAATCTCTCAACAGATCTCGTTGTGGAACCAAATGGGTTCGCGCATCATTCGCGGAAATCTCTTAGTCGTACCGATCGACAATTCAATTCTCTATGTTACGCCGCTCTATCTTCGCGCGCAGATCGGCCAACTGCCGGAACTCAAGCGCGTCATCGCCGTTTATGGCGACCATGTGGTAATGGAGCAGACCCTCGGTGCGGCACTTGCTGCTTTGTTCAAGAAGCCCCTCGCGACCACCCCCGGACAAGGTACCGCTCCCATCTCAGCGGCGCCGACGGCCGACACGGCGCAGACTGCGCTCGCGCACTATGAGCATGCGATTGCCAAATTAAAAGCCGGAGACTGGAGTGGCTTCGGTGCCGAACTGGATGCACTTCGTCCGCTGCTCGAACAGTTGACCAGGCAAAAACAGGCCGGTCCGACCGAACAAGCCGGAGCGTCCGCAACGCCTCCACGTAAGTGAATTTTCGGCATTGCGATGCGGTTGCAAGTCGGCGAGTTTGGGCAGCCGAGCCCGCAGCTTCCCGCGCAGTGCCTTTCCGAGTTTGGCAATCGCCGGCTCGTACTTCGCGAAGTAGCTAGCGAGCTGTGTTTCTGCGTTTGTCATTGGCGGCTCCCAAGCTAAGTTCGAGGGCGACGATTTCGGTCCGACTAAAAGCAATCTGCGTCACGGGTGCCGACAGACCTTTCGCCGCCGACGCGCCCTGCCGGAGATCGGTAGCGTCCCGCTGTTAAGGTCGTGATAGGATGCCCGACCGTCCGTGCGTACACCGCGACCCAATGTCCATCACGTCCCGTGCTAGACGTTTCATCGGGTGGCAACAATGAAGCCCTTGGCAATTCTTCTCCTGCTCATCACCGGTCTGGGTGCTTGTACTTTATTCACCAAGGGGGGTCCCCCCATCTACGTCATATTCTTTTCAAGCGGCAGCGTCGAACTCTCCTCCGAGGCTCACAAGGTGGTCGACCAGGCTGCCGATGCCATCCGCACAAGCAAACCCATCTCAGTGACAATTGCCGCCGGAATTCTCGCAGGCAATAACCTCAAGCTCGCACAGCCGCGCTTTGAAGCAGTCCGCCAAGCGCTTGTGGCCGATGGTGTCTCGGCCGAACTCATTGCGCGAGCCGCTATTCCGGATACCGATCAAAAGGAAGTTGGTGGCACCGGCAACCAACGTGTCGAAATTCGCCTCGTGCCAAAAGTGCAGCCATAAACATCGATCGGAGTGGCTGTTGTCGAGACGGCAGGATTCAATTTGCAGCCCTACGTGGAAGATCGTGAAGCGCACGCATGAGAGCGATTGGAGTTGGCTGCGCGTGCTTGTGATCCGTCCGTAGCCGTTAGGAGTGGACGCCGGCGACTAGAGAGCATCGGGGCCTCCACTTAGCTGGCCAACAATATAGCAACGGGTTCGAAGCCCGCCCTGATTGTGCCTAAAATCTGGACTGGTTTTCGGGTGAGGCATACCATCGTGCCTGCTACTCACACGGAGGCAGCCATGTCAGGTCACGTGTACAAGCTGGTCGAGCTAGTAGGTTCGTCCGAGAACAGCATAGAAGATGCAATCAAGAATGCTTTAACCCGCGCGAGCGCAACGCTCCGGAACATGCGGTGGTTTGAAGTCCTGAACACTCGAGGAGACGTGGTCGACGGCAAGGTTGCTCACTACCAAGTCTTATTGAAGGTTGGTTTCACACTCGAGGGCGGCGAGTCGTGAAATGATAGACGATCAACTGGCTGTGCCCGGCGAATAATTCCGCCATAGCCGCCTTGCCGTTATCCGCCGAAAACGTGGGTCTTTTCGGAGTTGACCCATGGTTGATCGCGGCGCGCCGCGTTTCAGTCGGTTTCGATTTGGTCCGAACCTTACCCAGAAAGTGATAGAGCGTAGCTTCGCACCTGTTGGGTGGAAAGCGGACATCGAGTGATGTGTGTTAGCGTCGTCCTAACAAAAGGAAACCCCACGGCGCCACGCCCACCTAACTATTCCCAGGAACGCACCCAACGCGAGCGCAAGCAACGCGCCAAGGCCGAAGAAAAGGCGGAGCGGAATGCCGAGAAGACAGCGCGGCGTCGAGCTGCCCGAAGCCAGGGACTGCTGCCGCCCACCGACAGTGATCCAAAGCCGAGCTAGTTGCGCGCGGCGGGCGTGTTGAGACGAATCTTGTGAGAACGCGCTTTGTCTCGATTATTCGCTGCTCGGGTCACAGCGATCAGTGCCATTGTGACATTTTTGGGATTAGTCGCCGACGTGCCGGACTAGAGGCGCAAAGTCCACCAACCGTGTAGCGAGCAACTCCCACTTGGCAGCCAACTCGCGACATTCAGATTTCGTTCGTTCATTGGTCATTGCGAGAGCCATTTCTCGCATAAACGCGGCTTGTGCCCGATAGTTTTCGGCCCTGACTTTGTTGTCGTTCGCTTCGGATTCCAATGTGCTCACCCAACCGGATGCCAAAAAAAACGACGGACGAACGAATCGGTTCCGGATCCTCCGCCGCATTCTGCGAAAAGCGCCGCCACAAAGTTGTTGGCCGCTCGTCCAAGTCGCACGCGCGCGTCTGTCGTGCTTCTCGGTCCCGATTGAGATCGTCTGGCGGCTTCGCTGATGCCTGGCCTTACGTCCTGATCCGTAGTCCGAACGGTAGGAAAAAACGTCCGATTCACAGTTCCTGTCCGGTGCGTGCCGATTCTTACTCGACATCTCCGAATGTCCGCTATGGGACTAAAGCGCCACCGCGGTTGAGGTGTGCGATATACTGTTTAGCGTTTCGAGACGCCAACCTCAGTAGCGGTCACGATCACCGTAGTCGCGTTCGTAGTCGCCATAATAATGGTACGACCTTACCCAATGGCAATCATCGCCGTCTCGATCGCAACGCCAATAGCCGTAGCGATTGCGGTACGAACGATTGTACGCCGAACCATAGTAGTACCGACTTCCGTAATTGTAGCGGTTGTAGCCGCCATAATTGTCGTAGGACGAAACGCGCCGACAGTCATCGCCGTCATCGTCGCAACGCACAGACCAGCACCGGTCGCCGTCCGAGTCGCAACGCGTTGTCGTGTAGTGCGCCGAAGCGCCACTAACAGTCGTGAGCAGAAGGCCCACTCCGAGCGAGCCAGCAATTGCCGTTGACTTGAGCAAAGTTGAAACTGTCATCGTGGTTCTCCCGATGTTGGCCATTCAACAACGGGATCATAGTGCCGCGCCGAACCTGAATATGACTTGACTGGGGCGTTCAGATTCCGGGCAAAAATATGGCCGCCAGGGTTACAATATTTCACCAGGTGGTCCGCTCAAATGTAGGCGGGCTCACCGGCTTCAAGGAACCCCAGAAAAGCACTATCGTTCGCTCGGACGGAGGTCATCGGGGGAATGTCAGTTTAGTAGAGACAATTCCAAGCCAAATAGGAGCCTAACGATGACAAAGTTTTGGACGACGATGCTCGCATGCGCAAGCCTTCTGGTTGTTTCAAATTTCGCATTGGCCAAAAATGACGGCGACAAAATGGGCTCGCCGTCGCATGGCGCGCAAGGACAGGCTCACGGCCACAAGCACGCTCACTTGAATGGTCACAATCTGCTTGGTGATAAAATCAAACATGATGGCAAACACGAACTGGGTAGATTGGCCGACCGGGTTGTTACCGCCGACGTTAAAAACGGAAAGGTCGACAGCATGGCCGCCGGCGATCTGCCAGTTAAGCGGGTCAAGACAAACAAGAAGATGGCCGAGCTCGAAAACGGGATTATACCAGCCGCCTGGGATGGTGGGCATCAGCTCGCCCAGTACGACGAAACCTATTACGGCTACTGCTTCGACGATGGCTACAACTATACCTGCTATTGGTATGCGGCCTCGGATGTGAATTACGCCGACTACGTTTGGGTCACATACGATCCATACTATTAGTGGTTCAGTACCCGTCCGACCACAGTCTCCTGAACGAAGAGGAAATTTGGCACGCTGGTCGGAGAGAGAGGATTTGAACCTCCGGCCCCCACGTCCCGAACGTGGTGCTCTACCAGGCTGAGCTACTCTCCGAAACTGGCGGGAGGCGCCCTTATATAGAGCGGTTTTCAGGGTCGCAATACGCGCTCGTTGGCGAGAAATCGGGCGAAAAGCCATGCGTTGAAAGCCCATGGACGAGGCCCTATGGTCCGGCCGCTTCCGCCGTCATCGCTCGGCTGGAAACGAG